>OMCT01000112.1_pt1 | contig 66533 bp, 48 predicted proteins | sample 1674301 | NCBI WGS metagenome assembly OMCT01 (sample SAMEA103958158, study PRJEB25191) | human gut metagenome
ATACCCTTTAGGGGTATACACGCTTTCCAGGCGTGCCTCTTCAACCACTCGAGCATCTCTCCCAATCGTGGCCTCTTAAAAATCGGCTGCAAATTACAAAAAAAATGCGAATTACACGCGTTTTCAGCTACAAATGTATTCTTTTTTTTGTTCTTCCGTTGCATTCTCTCCGTTTTATATTGAATAATATCTCAAAATTAATAAACTTTAAAATCTCTGGGACATTATTTGAGCATTCCAAACACTTTTAATGCATTTTCAGAAGTCGCTTCCGAGACCTCTTCCATCGTCCTACCATACACTTCAGCCACCTTCACAAGCGTATCTTTCACGTAAGCGCTTTCGTTTCGCTTACCCCGATTGGGTACCGGAGTCAGGTAAGGAGAATCGGTTTCGAGCACAACACGATCAAGCGGAACTTGAGCCAACACGGCCGGCAAAGCCGACTTTTTGAAAGTAACCACACCGTTAATACCCAAACAGAATCCAGGAAAATCAAGAATGCGTTCGGCCTCATCCAAGGTTCCAGTAAAACTATGAAAAATGCCGGTCAACGAAGAGTCTTTATAGTCTATCAACACCTTATATATATACTCAAAAGCCTCGCGACAATGAATCACCACCGGCAATCCATACTCCAAAGCCCATTCCACCTGCTGACGAAATGCAATGGTCTGCTCCTTCAAGAAAGTCTTGTCCCAATATAGATCCATTCCGATCTCGCCTACTGCGACAAACGGTACCTCACCGTTTAAATAACGATGCACCACTTCCAACTCCTGCCGAAAATCTTCCCGAACCGAAGTCGGATGCAATCCTATCATCGGATAGCACAAGTCCTTGTAAGAAGCACAAACCTTCAGCAGAGGCTCTATGGTAGTGCTGTCAATGTTAGGCATAAAGATATGAGTCACCCCAGCCTTACGGGCACGCTCCATCACTTCGGGCAAATCTTCCGAGAACTCTTCCAAAAACAAATGTGAATGTGAATCTACCAATCTCATCATAGCACTACTTTTGCTGTTTTTCACCGGTACGATAATAATAGACCAATCCGTAATCTCTGCACAAGTCCAACCGTTTTTCATTCGGAGTGACTGCCTCAAACTTCCTTTCAATCTGATTCCAAATATCCAGGATCAGTTCATCTGCTTCGCCGCGCATCGACGCCACTGCCTCAAGACTTCTGGTGGTCGCCTCCTGATACGCTTTCTGACGTTCGCTGCTATCCATGAAGATATCATAATGTACCTTCACCTTAGCTATTGTCGGATTGTAAATCGGAGTACCGCCTTGTGACAAGCGCCGCGCCTCCCCTTCTATGATTTTCTTTCCCCACACAGCCAGCTGTGCATCGGATGTCAAATCAGGAACGTTGTAATTCTGCGAATCAAGACCATAATATTCTTTATGCGACAAGCGCACTTCCGAACGGATCACCGCCAAATTCAATACCTGAATAAAATGAGAGATATACAAACGAGCCATCTTCACGTTGGCCTGATGCTTTCGCCCTGCCTTTGACTGCCTTTCGAAGCATTCCGCATAACGATTCTGAGCCGCTTCGAATTTCACAAGAAAACGCCTCGCCGCCGACAACGATTTCCACGATATGGCCATGGCATCACCATTGCACATATCCGCTCTTGCGATGGCGGCCTTCAAGGCACGTATTCTTGCCTGATCCGTATTGGGCAGTCTCCGATAAGGCATTCTTTTATAAATCTAACAATAGAATAAAGATTAAAATCAGGATTCGCGATACATCAATTCTTCCATCAGTTTTTCCAGTTCCCGTTTGTTTTCTACAGGAACATCTAACAGACGCAAACTTTCCGAAGCTCGCCTGCTGTATTCAACGATTCTGGCTTCACACAGCGCCCTCACCCCGATCTGATTATACAGGCGGGTAACGGCTTCTATTTTTTGCTGCGGATCGAAAGTTTTCCGGTTAAACCAGTCATCCAACTGCGACGCCTGCTCCTTATCCGCATGCTCGAAGGCTTTGATGACCAAATAAGTTTTCTTATTGCACAGAATATCACCACCTATATTTTTTCCAAATCGGGCCGAATCGCCATAAACATCCAATAAATCATCCTTCAACTGAAAAGCCAATCCCAGATTAACGCCAAAATCATACAGATAATCAGCATCTCCCTTGGATGCGCCTCCCAAAACGGCTCCTATCTTCAAACTCGCAGCCAGTAAGACAGACGTTTTCAGGCGGATCATCTCAATATATTCCGCTTCCGACACATCGTTTCGTTGTTCGAACTCCATGTCCATCTGTTGTCCTTCGCATATTTCCAAAGCTGTCAGACTAAACAAATCGAGCACCTCCTTTAACTTTTCAGAAGGGCACTGTGCCATAAACTGATAAGCCAATACCAGCATGGCATCGCCCGAAAGAATGGCCACGTTGTCATTCCACACCTTATGTACGGTTGGTTTTCCCCGACGCTTGTCTGCACGATCCATCAGGTCGTCATGCAACAAAGTATAATTATGATAGACTTCGATACCGGTAGCCGGCTGAAGAATAGACTTCACATCCTCACGAAACAGATTGTAAGCCATCAGCATCAGTACCGGACGGATTCTTTTTCCACCTAACGAAAGAACATAAGTGACAGGATCGTATAATCCTTTGGGAGTTCGGGTAAATTGCAATTCCGCAATATGCGCCCTAACCATATCAAGAAGCTCAGAAGCTGTAAACATAGTAAATAGATTGTTATGAATCTTGGAAGGAGACAGAATGAAAAGAGGCTGCCCGAAGCAGCCTCTCCTATTTTTATAAACTCTATTACTGCAATCTAAACATTACAGGCACTGTGTATTTCACACGTACGGGTTTACCACGTTGCATACCCGGTTTCCACTTCGGCATGGTACCGATCACACGGAGTGCTTCTTTGTCCAAGTAAGGGTCAACACCTCTCAATACTTTTGCGTCTACAATACTACCGTCCTTGTTAACCACGAACTGTACTGTAACACGACCTTGAGTACCATTCTCCTGTGCGATCGTCGGGTACTTGATGTTCTTGCTCAAGAATTGCATCAGACCGGCCATACCACCATCCGGGAATTCCGGCATCTGTTCTACAACCTCGAAGATTGTCTGCTCTTCCGGTTCTTCCTCTTCTACAGCAACAGGCACGTACTTGATTTCTACTGCCTGACCAGTTTCCTCAGAAGATGCAATCGTAGTTTCTTCTACATCGGCATCATCATCCACAATTGTCAGCGTCTCTACAAAAGACGGAGCCTCGGGAGGGGGCGGTGCAACAACTTCCGGTTGTTCGGTGATAGGAATTTCAATTTCCTCTTCAAATACAACATCGGCTACGGCCTGACTTGTATCAACCTCTACGTCGCGTTTTGTCCATTCGAACGCCACGAACATAAAGGCAAGTACAATTACGTAACCGATCAGCAGCCAAGTTGACTTTTTATTCTCCAAGTCTGCCTTAGGTGTCTTTTTAATTTCCATAATCTATAATAATAATTTTAGTGTTTCTCATTTGGGGCAAATATAGCACTTTTCCCACGAATGTTCACGCTTGGCTGTGTTTTTTTACATAATAAACCTTGCATTTTTATTTTTTTAATTCTTAAGACAGCTCTATTTGCTTTTGTGCTACAAAAGTAACGAGATATTTTAAAAATACCCGTATCTTTGGCAGGATTTTTAAACGGAATGCTGAAAAACATTTTTGCTAAAGCCAAAACGGAAGTACACCTTATTATATATAGCCTTATGAAAAAAATAACAATTGCCATCGACGGCTTCTCTTCATGCGGAAAAAGCACCATGGCCAAAGATCTGGCACGCGAGATTGGTTATATCTATATTGACAGCGGAGCCATGTACCGCGCCGTGACCTTGTACAGCATCGAAAACGGAATCTTCAACGGGGATGAAATAGACAAGGAGAAGCTGAAAGCACAACTGGGAAACATCCATATCAGTTTCAAGCTGAACCCTGAAACCGGTAGGCCGGACACTTACCTGAACGGAGTGAACGTAGAAAACAAAATCCGAACGATGGAGGTATCTTCCAAAGTCAGTCCGATCGCTACCCTCGACTTTGTCCGCCAAGCAATGGTAGCTCAGCAGCAGGCTATGGGAAAAGAAAAAGGAATTGTCATGGACGGACGCGACATTGGTACAACCGTGTTTCCCGACGCCGAGCTGAAGGTGTTTGTCACTGCGTCGCCTGAAATACGCGCCCAACGCCGGTACGATGAGCTGACAGCCAAAGGCGAAACAGTCAGCTTCGACGATATACTGGAGAACGTAAAGCAAAGAGACTACATCGATCAGCACAGAGAAGTAAGTCCGCTGAGAAAGGCTGAAGACGCCCTGCTGCTCGACAACAGTCACCTGACACTGACGCAACAGAAGGAATGGCTGAAAGAACAGTTCGAACGAATAACCCAAGCTTAAACCAACCAAACCAAAGAAAGTATGGTCAAAGTAGAGATAGACGAAGGTTCCGGCTTCTGCTTCGGCGTAGTAACTGCCATCCATAAGGCCGAAGAAGAACTGACCGGCGGCAGTCCCCTGTATTGCTTAGGCGACATCGTACACAACAGCCGCGAAGTGGAACGACTGGAAAAGATGGGGCTGAAAACCATCAACCACGAAGAATTCAGCCGATTACAGAACGCCAAAGTGCTACTGCGTGCCCACGGCGAGCCACCAGAGACATACGCCATCGCCCGCCGCAACAACATCGAAATCATCGATGCCACCTGTCCTGTTGTTCTTCGGTTGCAGAAAAGAATCAAGCAGGAATTTATGGAAGAGAACAGTGACGACAAACAAATCGTCATCTACGGCAAGAATGGTCATGCCGAAGTATTAGGCTTAGTAGGACAAACCAACGGCAAGGCCATCGTCATCGAGAAATTGGAAGAAGCCCAAAACCTTGACTTCAGCAAAAGCATTTGCCTTTATTCGCAAACGACCAAATCGCTCGACGAATTCCGCCGCATTGTGGAATACATCAAGGCACACATCTCGCCAGGCGTCTCTTTCGAATACTACGACACCATCTGCCGTCAGGTTGCCAACCGTATCCCCAACATACGCAAGTTTGCCTCCTCGCACGACTTAGTATTCTTTGTCAGCGGGAAAAAAAGCTCGAACGGGAAAATGCTTTTTGCCGAATGCCAGAAGGTCAATCCCAACTCGCACCTGATAGACAGCGCCGACGAAATAGACGATGCCCTGCTGACAGGAGCCTCATCCATTGGGATATGCGGTGCTACATCCACTCCCAAATGGCTGATGGAAGAAATATCGGATGCGATAAAAGCAAGACTGACAGACAATAAGTAGTTGCTAATCGAATAGCAAATTAACGTAAATTATCAGTCACACCCTCAGGTTTTTCGTATCTTTGCGCCAAATTATTAACTAAAAAAAGATTGTTATGGGAACAATTAAGTGCATCGGAATCTTGACTTCCGGAGGAGATGCTCCGGGTATGAACGCAGCCATCCGTGCTGTGACACGTGCAGCTATCTACAACGGACTCCAGGTAAAAGGTATCTATAGGGGTTACAAAGGATTGGTAACCGGTGAAATTAAGGAGTTCAAAAGCCAGAACGTAAGCAACATCATCCAAATGGGAGGTACTATCCTGAAAACAGCTCGCTGTAAAGAGTTCATGACTCCCGAAGGACGTCAGCTGGCCTACGAAAACATGAAGAAAGAAGGCATCGACGCCCTCGTAATCATAGGCGGTGACGGATCACTGACCGGTGCACGTATCTTCGCTCAGGAGTTCGATGTACCCTGCATCGGTTTGCCGGGTACCATCGATAACGACCTTTTTGGTACCGATACCACCATCGGATATGACACCGCCCTCAATACTATTCTGGATGCCGTCGATAAAATCCGCGACACAGCCACCTCACACGAGCGTCTGTTCTTCGTCGAAGTCATGGGACGCGATGCCGGCTTCTTAGCATTGAACGGAGCCATCGCTTCCGGAGCCGAAGCCGCCATCATACCGGAATTCAGCACAGAAGTGGACCAGTTGGAAGAATTCATCAAGAACGGTTTCCGCAAATCGAAGAACAGCAGTATCGTGCTGGTAGCCGAAAGCGAACTGACCGGAGGGGCCATGCACTATGCCGAACGTGTGAAAAACGAATATCCGCAATACGATGTACGTGTCACCATCCTCGGACACTTGCAACGCGGCGGTAGCCCAAGCGCACACGACCGTATCTTAGCCAGCCGTCTGGGTGCAGCAGCCATCGACGCCATCATGGAAGGACAACGCAACGTCATGATCGGCATCGAACACGACGAAGTGGTTTACGTACCCTTCACCAAAGCCATCAAGAACGACAAACCCATCAAGAAGGAATTGGTCAACGTGTTGCGCGAATTGTCCATCTGATACGCAAGCATACCGGGGTACAGAACCGGTTTCTACATAAAAAAGGGAGTGTCAAGCACTCCCTTTTTTATTAACAGTCAGGCCGAATTCCATATACATCAGCGCCTACAGCCATTTTTCTACTATTATTTCCGTACGGTTCCACAACTCTCCCATTTGCCAGTGATGCAGATATTTTTCCGACAAACGCTTCGGCCGACAGCTCACATTCAGTGTACCTGTCCGCTGTCCGGCCTCTTCGTCCAGCAACAGACTGATAGCCGTAGCCGCTCCCTTACGGGGTGTACGGATGAACGGACGGAACAGGATATCCGTTAGCGGATCGAACCACATGTGCATCGTAATGATGTCGGTCGAGACGATGCCGGGGTCGGCAGCATTCACTACGATACCCCGCTCCTTGACCCGTCGCGCCAGGTCGATGGTAAACAGCGTCAGCGCCAGTTTAGTATTGCTATAGATAGGAATACGCCAGAAGGCGCCCTTCTTGCCCCGCAGGAAGAAGTCAGGAAAATCGAGTTTCCCGATGGCATACGTACACGACACCATGTTCACCACCCGGCTTCCCTCGCCCATCAGCGGCAACAGCTTGCGCGTCAACAGATAAGGCCCCACGTAATTGACACTAACCGTACGCTCCAGTCCATCGTCCGTGATGTGCAGACCGGTCTCCATCGTTCCGGCATTGTTCATCAACAGTGAGATTCTTTCTCCCTGTTCCAGCAGGCGATTGGCAAAAGCAGCTACCGACTCCAGCGAAGCCAGGTCAATGCCCCGCACTTCAATGTCGGCATTGCCTGTTTCCTCAACCAGCATTCTGCGCCGCACTTCGGCTTTGGCCGGATTGTAGCAGGCCATTACTACCCGATAGCCCGCACGAGCTACGGCACGGGTGATCTCAGTCCCCATACCACCGTCGGCTCCTGTTATTACAGCCAGTTTCTTCTCCATACGCCTACCCCCTGCTTTCGATACGTTCAATTTCCTTCTTCAGGCAAGGCGGCAACTCTTCCTTCAACCGCTGATGGCAGGCCATGTCGATGCTGTACATACGGGCAATGCAGTAGTTGCTGTGCCGGCACGAGCAGCGTGCATTCTCTTCCTCCTTCATGCGGTTCACAAAACCCGGTTCGTTGAGCAGTGCACGCCCCATCTGCACGGCCTCGAAACCGTCATTGAGCACTTCGTCAATCTTCTGCCGGGCCACCAGTCCGCCTACATACACCAACGGCATATCCAACGCAGCCCGGAACTTCAATGCATCTTCCAGGAAATACCCCTCCTTGAAAGGAACCGTGGGTATCATCCATTTGCCCACCATGCGCACGCCGTACTTCAGCCACCAGCAATTCATGTAGTAAGTCATGGTGCGGATGGGCATCTCGCCACGCATCACGTACATGGGCGCCTTGCTCACAAAGCCACCGCTCAACACCAGCGCATGGGCACCGCTTTGCTGCAACCGCCGTGCTACCTGCAACGACTCGTCCAGCTCCATGCCTCCGCGGAAGCCGTCGCGCATGTTCATCTTTACCAATACGGCCATGTCGCTGCCGGCCGCCTTCATCACTTCGTCCATCACCATGTCCATGAAGCGCATGCGGTTTTCCAACGAACCGCCGAACTCATCCTTGCGATGATTGGTAGAGGGCGAGAGGAACTGGCTGATAAGATAACCGTGTCCGGCGTGAATCTCCACAGCATCGAAGCCCGACTCACGAGCCAGATTCACTGCACGACCGTAAGCACGGGCCATTTCCGGCAGTTCGTCGGCACGCAGGCCACGGACAAACGTAGGCGAATAGAGGTTGAAGCCGCTACTGGCTCCCACGGGCATACAGCCACAGATGCTTTTGTGTGACATGTTGCCACAATGTCCTAACTGAATGCTGGCAGCTGCTCCTTCGGCATGAACAGTATCGGTCAGGCGACGCAGTCCGGGCACAATTTCCGGACGCATCCACAACTGACGGTCGAAGGAAAGGCCGCTACGGGTAACGGCAGCATAAGCCACCGTCGTCATACCCACACCGCCCGCGGCTACGGAGCGATGATAGTCGAGCAGCTGTTCCGAAGGCTTGTTGCCCGGACACATACTCTCGAAGGCCGCCGAGCGGATGGTGCGATTGCGCAGCGTCAGCGGACCTATGGTTACAGGGGTAAACAGTTTTGAGTTCATTTATCTATGTTTCTTTAAGATTCAGATATAACTTGAGTTTCGGATTGTGATGACCAGTTGGAAGTTAAGGAGTTAAGAAGTTATAGAAGTTATCACTTCGCTGTGCTTCGTTAGAAGTTAAAGCCAATAGATTATAACGGTTAATAAATTCTTCATTCCTAATTCTTCATTCCTAATTAACTTCTGCAAGTTTTGCACTTGCAAGACCTGAGTTAATATATAAAAGGTATCACCCTCTTCCGCCGTCCTACCGCCTCATCGCCGAATTCCTCGCGATAACGCTTGTGGATGGCATCGGCACGGGGAACTAAGTTGGCAAACGTCCACCAGACAAACACCCAGGCTGCCGGCGATGCGGTCAGTATGGCAAAGCCTGTCCACTCCACCAATTCACCGAAATAATTGGCCGAAGTGACATAACGGTACAAGCCACGGGCAGGCAGATAATGTTTCGTATCGCCCGGACGGCGCAGATGTCGGATGACGTGATCGGAATGCAGGTTGATGCCCATGCCCACGACAAACAGCAACAATCCCACCACAGCATGAGGTTTCAGGAAATAATCCAGCCCGCCGTCATAGAGCCCTTCCGGAGCAAAATAGAACAACCCGCCGGCCTGCATCATTCCGTTCAGCACATTGAACACAATGCCCATCACCATAATGGCCAGCGGCATACGGCTTTTCCCCTTCATCAGGAAAGGGAAAATGAACGAACGCTGAAGGTAGTGAAGCTGAAACAACAGGAAAAACACATATACCGGCATGGAAAAACCCACACCACTACGCCCCCACAGCCAGAACATCACGACAAACACAGGTGCCTCCATCAGCATCCAGGCCAACTTGTTGTTGATGGACAGTCCCCACGACGAGGTGCGGAACATGCCGTAGCCGGCCTTTACAAAATAGAGTGCCACAAACACGAACAGTGCCACAACACTCATCACTATCAGAAACAAGTGAAACTTTTCTACATCCATAAGTGTCTCATTTATGCGCACAAATATAGTGAAAACTAAAACAATGGAATAAGTTTTATCTGAATTAAAATAAAGAATCACTACCTTTGCACTCATGAAACAGGAAAAAGAGACAAACAGCCCCAGCCTCCACCTGCAGCGTCAGCAACTGCTGTTGCGCATGGAGTACGAATACGAGAAGGAAGAGTTCCGCCGCCAGACCGAAACCATGGGCGTGGCACGCAAGGTGAAACGTGGCCTGTGCTGGTTTCCCGCCACAGCCGGACGCAGCTACTACAATTCGCTCAACCAGCTGGTGCTGGAAGTGACACGCACCGAAGATACCGACATCGAACACTCGTTCGAGTACGGACGCCCCGTCTGCTTCTTCCGCCAGACGGCGGACGGCAGCCTCAACTACTACAACTTCCAGGCCACCGTCAGCTATGCCGACGACACACGCATGGTGGTCGTCATGCCCGGCGCGGGTGCCATCCTCGACGTGCAGGGAGCCGACCGCCTGGGCGTGCAGCTCTACTTCGATGAAACCAGTTACCGCACCATGTTCGAGGCACTGAACGATGTTCTCCGGGCCAAAGGCAACCGCTTGGCCGAACTTCGCGACACACTGCTGGGCACTTTGAAGCCCGGTTTCCGCGAACTCTATCCCGTCCGCTTCCCCTGGCTGAACCGCACGCAGGAGTCGGCCGTCAACAAAGTATTGTGTACCCGCGACGTGGCCATCGTCCACGGCCCTCCCGGCACAGGTAAGACGACTACGCTGGTCGAAGCCATTTACGAAACGCTGCACCGCGAACCGCAAGTATTAGTGTGTGCTCAGAGCAACACGGCTGTTGATTGGATTTCGGAAAAGCTGGTGGATCGTGGTGTCAACGTGCTGCGCATCGGTAACCCTACACGGGTCAACGACAAAATGCTGTCCTTCACCTACGAACGTCGCTTCGAGTCTCATCCCTCATACCCCGAACTGTGGAGCATCCGCAAGGAACTTCGCCAACTGCACGGCAAGTCGCGACGCGGCACCTACGAAGAACGTGAAGGCGTACGCAGCCGCATCTCCCGCCTGCGCGACCGAGCCACAGCCTTAGAAGTGCAGATCAATGCCGACCTCTTCGACTCGGCTCACGTCATCGCCTCCACATTAGTCAGCAGCAACCACCGTGTGCTGTCGGGCCGCCGCTTCGGCACCCTCTTCATCGACGAGGCAGCACAGGCACTCGAAGCCGCCTGCTGGATAGCCATCCGCAAGGCCGACCGCGTCATTCTGGCGGGCGACCACCAACAACTGCCGCCCACCATCAAGTGTTACGAAGCAGCACGCGGCGGACTGGAACGTACGCTGATGGAAACCGTCGTTGCCCGCAAGCCCGACACGGTCTCCCTGCTCACCACGCAATACCGCATGAACGAAGCCATCATGCGCTTCTCGTCCGACTGGTTCTACGACGGCCAACTGCAGGCCGACCCCAGCGTACGCCACCGCAGCATCCTCGACTGGGACACACCCATCTCGTGGATTGACACCTCAGAAATGGACTTCAAGGAAGAGTTCGTAGGCGAAAGTTTCGGCCGCATCAACCGGCAGGAAGCCGACCTGCTGCTCAGCGAATTAGAGAAATACATCGCCCGCATCGGCGGACAGCGCATTCTGGACGAGCGAATCGACTTCGGCATCATATCGCCCTACAAGGCACAGGTGCAATACCTGCGCAGCAAGCTGCGTGGCAGTGCCGTCTTCCGCCCCTACCGCGACCTGATGAGCATCAACACCGTAGATGGTTTTCAGGGGCAGGAACGCGACGTCATCTTCATCAGCCTGGTCCGTGCCAACGAAGAAGGTCAGATAGGTTTCCTCTCCGACCTGCGCCGCATGAACGTAGCCATGACCCGTGCCCGCATGAAATTGGTCATTCTGGGCGAAGCCGCCACACTGAGCCGGCATGCGTTCTACAGGAAGCTGTTAGAGTACATCCAATAGTAAACCTTTTTTAGGGTTTAATCTTTTATCGAGTGGACAATTTAACAATATGATATTCCGGCTGATCACAAATAGCATAAATAGCATAAGTATCAGGACAAACCGTAAACCGCAAAATAGGCTTTGGAGATCGATATCTAATCAGTGGATTACCCTCGTTATCGAATACCAAGATATTTTGTATGTAATTGATTTTTCCCGGTTCGCGATATTCCCCCGAATAAGATACATAAATGCGGTCATTAACCGTCAATGGAGTAAAATATGCATCTCTGGATTTCCCCTTTTCTGAAGCTATTTTCGAATATCCATTCTGTAACTGCACCTCTTTGATATGTGGATAAAACAAATCAGGACCTTGCAACCGCTTTTTAAGATGTCCATCCAAATTGTAGATTTCAATCAAATCCGTCTGCATACAAAAGACAAATAAGTTACCATTGCCGGGAACATAGGTCAATTCAGAGATAAAACTTTGATTATTTTCTACCGGAGACAACGTACGATGAATACGAGGATAATCTCCATAGGTTTGAAGGAACTCTCCATCTTCGGAAAAAATACTAACCCGTTTTTGAGTAGGATTCATGGTGATAGCGGCATATTGTTCACCGCAACTTACAATCTGATTGAAATGTTCCTTCAACGAAATTCTACGGAACGCCTCAGGAGAGTCACTGTGAAGCAGATGATGAATGCCATAATGCGAGATGGTTCTCTTTTGACTATCGTACACATAAAGAACAGTGTCTATAATCTGAATATTTTTAATGCGAAGATATTCTTCAGGTCCCATACCAAAAGGCATACAATCTTTAATCTTTTTTTTAGTAACAAGGTTATAAACGGACAACAAATACTCTGTTTTTATATTTTGTACAAACAGTAAAGAGTCCTTGACAGCCAATACCATTGGAAGCATGACAGGATCGTCAAAATCGACAGGAGTACACGTCAGGACGGTATCTGCTTTGAAATCCTCAAAAGAGAAAGTGCTACAATCGTTGTAGGTTTCCTTGGTAGAACAGGCCGCCAACAGAAAACAGAAGAAAAACAGGAATATTACTACCGCAGTTTTCATATCCACCATCACTTTACAATATAATATGTTAACATGCCATTTTCTATCATCTTTAGGATAGCGTCACTATACTTGGCGTCTAAATAGCCATCTTTATCCTTAGGATAGAGTGAAGCAATCTTATTTGACAACGAATTGTCTTTATCTTCATAGACCAATACTACAGGGAAACGACCGAGACGATTCCCGTCTGTTTGCCTATATTTGATATACTTCAACGAATATCCTTCCCGACACGTCATATAACGAAATGAGGTTCCATCAAGGAAATAAACAAATAGGGTCAAACGGCTTGGATCAGACAATACATCCGGAACGACATTGAAAACTAATGCTTTACTTCTTTTTAAGGAAACCGTGGTAATCCTCTCATCATGTGCAACACGGTTGTATGGTTTTCCGTAACGATAAAAAGATGACTTGACTGTCACATTCACATCAGTCGAGTCATTCACAATACGCACCTTGACATAATCCGATTTTTCATGAGGAGACAACCCTACAAAGCCACTTCCCTTAGGGACAGAAACAGTATAAGTAGTCTTACCTGTCGGGCGGATGACCGCATTTGTTGGAATGCGTTGCGCAAAAACTGATTGGCAAGTCATCCACCCTAAAATAAGAAAAAAATATAAATATCGCATATTTGTTGTTCTGTTACACAAGCCTTGCATTGGCAAATTGAAAAACAATAAAATCAAATATTTGAAATAATAAGCTTAAAAAGCTATTATCCTTTTTTTTAAGGAAATAGGAGTCATTGGTTCTACCCTATAGATGTATTTTTACCAAACCTTTTTATTCATATCCTCCATAAGCATTTGGACAATATGTTTTTGGAAAGCCCATTTCATACACCCAGCAATCGTACCAAGGATTTACAACACAACCACCATAAATGCATTCTATGGTAATAAAACCACTTTCATCAGCTGCCAATGCTTCCACATTAGCAGCCATAATGTCTGATAAAGGTTCTCTCTTCAATTGATTTTTATAAATCCCATACCCAGCAAGGGTAACTACAGACACCCCACAAATAACGCTAAGTACTTTCACATTCATACACTATTAGAATTAACGTCAAACAAAGAAAACCTTAAAAGATTCTATGATGCAAATATACAGAATCAAACAATATATCACAATAATAATGTTAACTAATAAACACACATAATAAATTCTGATCACTAACAGTTTTTGCCTACACAATGCTCCAACGGTAAATATATAGTAATAAAGATTAAAGGCATGGGGTCAAACAAAAACGACCTAACTTTACAGACCAATCCCCGGATAGTGAACAAACAGGAAAGAACCGTGAAGCCATGCAGCTTTATACGGGTAACGGAATTTATGGGTGGCGGAAGCAATGATTATCTTGCCGTCAAGGGGACAGACATGCTGGCCCAGTCCTATCCGCCCTTCTTATTCAAAGGACTGATGCGGAATGTGATTGCCCAAAACCTTCTGCCTCATAACGAACTGACAGACCAATTTGCCCGCGTGTACAAAGAACTCCTGCGCCGCATGAAATTGGTCATCCTGGGCGAAGCCACCACACTGAGCCGACATACGTTCTACAAAAAGCTGTTAGAGTACATCAAGCAATAGTGTAACAATCGGCCAACAGTTATGTAAAAACAGTGCAACAGTTACTGCACTCATAGTGCAGTAGGCTGTGCACTCACAGTGCAGTAGTTATTGCACTCGCAGTGCAGTAACTACTGCACTCGTAGCGTAGTAGTTAGTAGATGTCTTTACCCTATTGAACCATACGCATTTTAGTCTTACAAACAATGTCAACAGACAGTTTCCAACAACAGTTTCTACCTAAATAGACAAAATGCACGTTTTTGCACGCTCGTTTTGTTGCTCAATTCTTGCTATTTACTTATATTTGCAACAAAAAAATAAAACCATGAAAAAGAAACTACTAACACTCATTGCTTGCTGTGCGCTGCTTGCAAGTTGCAGCTCCAACAAGAGCAGCCAATCTGAGAAAGAAGAAACGTTAAAAGTCTCTACAGAAAATGTTGAATTGACTGATTCGGCCTTTTTTGCCCAAACCCGTATCTTGCCGCTTGAAACGACCGACGCTTCTTTGGTCCAGAGTATCAATGCCATCTGTATGGCTGGCGACACACTGTTTCTGCTGGACAACAAACAACAGAAAATCTTCATTTTCGACGGAAACGGAAAGTTTATCAATGCCATTCATGACATCGGCAACGGTCCGAAAGAATATGTTGCCCTGAGTGACATCAGCATACAAAACGGACTTCTGGCCGTCCTGTGCAACCGGCCTTATAAAATAATGTATTATTCCTACGACGGACAATTTGTCAAAGAACGGAACGTCTCCGACTATTTCCGGAACTTTGCCACAACCGACCGCTATATTTACTATTATAGTACCGCCCCCTTGGGCAAACGTATTTTCAATGTGTATGATGAGCAAAACGGAACGGAAAAGCAGATACCTTTTCCCGACGGTAAATACATGGGGGCAGAAGCTCAGGAAGAGGGAACAATATATCGTGTAAGCGCCGGCAGGCAGATCACCGAAGGGCACAGCGTACTGTTCACCTGGCCTTTTGACTATACCATTTACAAAGCCGACAACGGAGAGGTAAAAGCCCTGTACACAATCGATTTCGGTGAAAGGACACTGCCCAAGGAACTGCTTGAACAACCGATGAATGTTTTCGAGTTTACACAACTCTGCGGAAAGAAAGGATACGTCCACACCATTGAAGATATGGTCGAAAACGAAGACTACCTGATTTTCAAGACCAACCCGTGGATTTTCTTAATAGACAAACAGGAAAGAACCGTGAAGCCATGCAGCTTTATACGGGTAACGGAATTTATGGGTGGCGGAAGCAATGATTATCTTGCCGTCAAGGGGACAGACATGCTGGCCCAGTCCTATCCGCCCTTCTTATTCAAAGGACTGATGCGGAATGTGATTGCCCAAAATCTTTTGCCTCATAACGAACTGGCTGACCAATTTGCCCGCGTGTACAAAGAACTGAAAGACGAAGACAATCCGGTCCTGTTGCTGTTCCAGTTGCCAAGGAAGTAGGAATCCTATTCTGATACAGAAAGAGACTGAGCTCCACATAAGGATAACAAGATGTCCGAATCGTCCGGCTCAGTCTCTTTTATAGTCGGAAAATGATTTACGAATTACACAAATGAGTTCTAAAGGTTAGAAGTATCATTTCCTCTACTCCCAAAAATATTTCTGATAACTTATAGAATAAGAAAGCAAGTTTTCTGCTTTTAGATGGCTGATTGTTCATTCCATAATGTGGACTTTGAAATTCAATCATTCACAAAATACCATTCTCTGTTCACCGAAATACTTGATAAAATATACATTTCTCAATTTTGGACTTTACTTTGATTATCTTCATAGTATGATGCTATTTGATGAATAATATTCATAGGGAGCATGTTGTGAGAGATAACAAATTGTTTGTCCACTTTAAATGCCACTGTATAGTATTCGTTATTTTCGATATAGTTCTGGGAATATACTTTTACCATTCGTCTTTTCTTATTTATATATACTGCAATCTTTTTGAATTGATACATGCTATAGTTATCCTTAAATAAATGATAATCATAAAGTTCCACAATTATAATCAAAGTCATGCTCCTCGATTTAACATTTGAGTTCTACTCCAAGGGGATAATATAAAACGCTATGACTTTCAAGAAGTTCTCCCGTTGTAAATCATATTGCTGCAATAATTAGCATGGCGATCACACCGTCTATCACATACGCCGTAGAAAACTCCTTGCAAGCAACACCGTAAGTATAAATAAGACTGTTTCCATCACAGAATAATAATAACTTTTAGTAAAGTTAGCATATCATATTGAATATCGCTAACATTAACATTCAAATCTTTCGCTCAAATTCATTTGGCCACATATAGGGAGATTCATTTATCAACTTTACGTCATCTTTGAACTTAAAGTCATTGTCATAGATAGCGTTACCGTAACATCGTCCACTCGGTTCAATCGGTTGCCGTTGATCATGAAAATCAAATTGACGATAATCCATCAGTAGCTGTTTACCCCATTGGTTCATACCGTCGCAAGGCGAACTTACAACCGTTCCTGTTTGATTTAACATCAACTTCTGCAAGTTAGCAAGAACGAACTTAAGTAATAATTAAAGCCCAACCAGTATCCACTCTATAAGATTAAGTTTATACCACCATTTAATCATTACAATTACAATAATTATCAATAATTCTATTATCCAAAAATAAATATACTTAGGCCTTAAAATAGCATACAAAACTCTATCGATAGCATATAGGAAAATAGCATACAAAAGCATTACTCCAACCGCCAGAATATGGATATAAAAACTAAAGAAATAAGTAATACTGCTGATTGTTTTACAGATAAGTATCACAAACATCACACATAGGAAAAGCAAAATAGGAGTCAAATATTTCATATTACAAAAGGACTATTAATCCATTGTTTTTTTATCTATTAAAATAAAAGCAATGTCCCTATTGCATTGAAAGAATAAAGGAATAAAACATCACAAAAGCCAGACGATAAATAATGGCAGGTTATAATATGACAGAAACAAAGACTATCCGATCATTTCAGATGCAAAATCTGCAACACCGGATTCTCATCTTCCACTCCCTCGGGAACATACCAGAAGGTAAAAGTATTATTCTGCGTAGCCGAAGTCCGGCCATTGGCATTCACGCCATCCAGATCGTTCACCAACGACTTACCTATCCGATATGTCTGTTCTTTCTTCGAAAACAAGAAATATCGCAAATCGTAAACCGACGACCAGTAGGCCGCATAAATCCACCCGTCGCTTTCTATGTATTGAGTCCTACTGAAATCCTCCATGTGCTGAAACGTATCTTCTTTATCGTAATCATGCTTCAAAGGAGGCTGCATGTCGAAAGCATAATGCAACGTGAGTTGCTTCCCGTCGAAACTATACACATCGTTTTCAAAGATAGGCGACATGAAACAAACGCTGTCACCCAGCGAGCAGAGCTCCCAGGAAAGTTGGGTATAGATGGACGAACGTTCGTCCCGCTTCACCAACTGCCTGACAACTTTTCCCGAAGCATCGACATGATAAATCCCCGCATTATCGGTGTCGCTACCCGCCAACGATATCACATATTCCCCCGAAGGAAGCAATTTGAAGTCCATGGCACGGACTTCCAGACGTACATCCTTCAGAAAACGGCCTCCCCAGTCGTAAAAGAGGAGCTTGTTGGTCCAAATGTCCAGCAGAACAATCTGCCTGTTAGCTTCATCTACTTCAAACTGCTGTACATTGCCATATTCACCAGGCCCACTGCCGGGCCGACAGATTTTTCCGAGGTAATACCCTTTCCGGTCGAACATCCAAACCGCCTGCATTCTACTGTCGAGAACAAACATATAGTCCCTGCCAACATAAACATCCTTAATCTTCCCTATCAGGCATTCATCCGATGTTTCCAAAGGAAGATACTCCAAGTTGTCCACAAATTGGGAATACCTGACCGACTCCTCCGCCTCGTTCAGCAAGTCGGGAGCAAACGCGCCATCATGCTTCTGCTTCTCCGTACACGACAGGCAGAAAAACAATCCCAACATCCAACAGACATACCATTTATACATATTACCGATTTATTAGAAAAAAGGTTACTATTAAAACGTGTTTCAGCACAGATTATCCATCCGCTCTCTTTTCGCCAAAAATACGGATAAAAACAGATTAATCAAAACAGATAGCAACATTAAAAAGGCCAAGACCTGCCGAAACAGCCGTGAAGTTTCACCCTATATCACTTATACTAAGCGCATTGCGTTGAAAGGTGAAACAAGAACTTTCGTTTTTTTTACGGATGCCATCACCGTGGTGAAACTTCATGTTTCACCACATTTGTCTGAACGCCACCCTAATGCAAGGCGGTGAAAGCGTGAAGGGTATTTCCGGATAAAAGAAATCAAATGTGTGAAGAGATGTTTCACACCACTTTACACCCCGCCGAACAACACAAGCATTCTGCACGAGCCACACCAGTGTCGAACAAATGGATTGCAAGTGTGGAACAGATGGAATGCAAGTGTGGAACAAACGGATTTCAACCTGTCAAGATCGCAAGCACTTCTCCTACCATATGCCTTATTTATGAGTTCTTATCCTTATCAAGGAATAAGGTCAGTTCTTCTTCTACTTCTTCTATACTCGGTAGAGCAGATTTCAGATTATCGGGTATAGCCTTGCTCAACTGATAATCGCTGATACCTATCGGCTGGTCATATCCGGCCAAAGCATATTGCGCCACAACTTCGTCTTTACCCTTGCACAGCAAAAGCCCGATGGTCTTATTATCATTTTCTCCCTTCAACTTATCATCCACTACATTGATGTAAAAGTTCAGTTGTCCTGCATATTCCGGTTTGAACGGTGTCGCTTTCAATTCCACTACAACATAGGCATGAAGTTTGATATTATATAGAATCAGGTCAGCAAAAAAATCACTGTTGCCTATCTGGAAATGTTTCTGCCGAGCAACAAAAGCAAAACCGTTGCCCATTTCCAGCAAGTAACGGGTTACATGCTTAACCAACTGTTCTTCGATGTCTCTTTCATCGGCTTTTCCCTTAGCTCCTGCCAAATCAAAGAGATACGGGTCTTTCAACAAATAATTGGCAAGGTCGCTTTGAGGTGCGGGAAGTGTGGCCGTGAAATTACTTACCTTGTTGCTCTTGATTTGCCTTTCATACAACTTATTTTCAATCTGCATTTTCAACACATTACTACTCCAACCCATTTCTACAGATTGTTTCATATACCAATATCCTACGCCTAATGGAAGTGAACTGTTGAGCATAATCACATGGCTCGCCCAGTTTATTCTTGCAACAGGTGATGCCAGGAATATTCTCTCCATATCTTCAATTACAGTTTGGCAAATAGCAGATACTGTTTCGGTAACATCCGAAATTTGTGCAAGAGGTTCTTGCACAATTGCAATTTTCTTATTTTCTGTTGGTTGAATTTGCGCAAGAAGTTCCTGCACAAATACGGTATTGCTTAACTTTTGAACTGCTTCTGTAATATTCTGTAACTTTGGAACTGTTAACTTTGCATCAGTCTCTATAAGCTGCTGCAATGCACTTAAGGGATATGCCTTTGCGAATTGACACATATAGGCTAAATTCCGGACAGAATATCCTTTCTTCTCAGGGTAGTTGAACCGGATTGCCTGCGCCAGTTGCTTGATGATTTTGCTTCCCCAACCTTGTAAGTGCTGATGATACAGGATATAGTTACCCATCTTCCAGTAATGAAACAGCATCTGAGCATTGGCAGCGGTAATAAGCCGCACTTGCGCCTGCTCTATTTCCGAACCGACAGCATGAACAAAAGCGTCAAAATGCCTTTTCTCTATGTTATGTTCGTTATCATTCATATTATTTATAATAAGTATTGTTTGGACAAAAACTTCATCACAACTTGGACAGGAACGCCAAGAGCCAGTACATTACAAATGTATTCTTCTTACTCCATGCTTCGGCCTACAAATTAAAGAATTTATTTCCAACACCCGAAATCTTTCCCCTATAAAACAAGAATGCCCCGGTCGTGCAACGCACGCCGGGGCATTCCTCTGTTTTATAATGCTAAATGACTTTAGTTATTCTCCGGACGGAGCTTGCGTACCGTCACAGCAGTCTGCCACATTTCGCTATCGCGAAGAGCCTTCAGCTCGGCATTCAGCTTCTCGCGGTAGTCGGGCTGAGAGTTGCTGTCGATGGAGATCTGAGCTTCGTTACCGCTCTTCACACTCTCGTACAGCTTCTGCATAACCGGCTTGATGGCATCGTGGAACGGGCCCATCCAGTCGAGGGCACCACGCTGGGCGGTAGTAGAGCAGTTGGCATACATCCAGTCCATACCATTCTTGGCAAAGAGGGGCATCAACGACTGAGTCAGTTCCTCAACGGTTTCATTGAAAGCCTCGGAAGGCGTGTGGCCGTTCTCACGAAGCACTTCGTACTGTGCCAGCAACAGACCCTGAATAGCACCCATCAGCGAACCACGCTCGCCGGTCAGGTCGGAATAAACCTCGCGCTTGAAAGTCGTTTCGAACAGATAACCTGAACCGATACCGATACCGAATGCCAGCGTACGGTCTTTTGCACGACCTGTTGCATCCTGATAAACGGCATACGAACTGTTCAGACCACGGCCTTCGAGGAACATCGTACGCAAAGACGTACCCGAACCCTTAGGTGCTACCATGATTACATCGATGTCGGCGGGAGGAATGATGTGAGTGCGTTCCTTATAAGTGATGCCGAAACCATGAGAGAAGTACAGAGCCTTGCCCGGAGTCAGGTACTGCTTGATTTTGGGCCATACGGCAATCTGGGCAGCATCGGACAGCAGCATGCAGACGATGGTACCCTTCTGTGCAGCTTCTTCGAGCGAGAAGAGTGTTTCGCCCGGCTTCCAACCGTCGGCTACTGCTTTGTCATAAGTCTTGCCCGGACGCTGACCAACGATGACGTTGAAACCGTTGTCACGCAGGTTGCAAGCCTGGCCGGGACCCTGTACGCCGTAACCCAGCACGGCGATTACTTCATCTTTCAAGATTTCACGTGCCTTTTCAAGAGGAAACTCTTCGCGGGTCATCACATTCTCGATAACACCGCCAAAATTCATTTGTGCCATTTTGTTTTAGTTTTTATTTGTGGCTTTCGCCTGGTTAATATTTCTTTTTTCTATTTTAGTGAACAAGTAAACGAGGCTACAGGCAACAAGGCATGTCCTCGTCAACTCGTTTCCTTGTTAACTTGTCAACTGATCAAATTCTATTTTCGCGCGGCAAACCGTCTCACTGCCGTTCTTCTTGACTTCCACGCCATAAACATCGTTGCCGTCGTCGTCGAGGTAAAAGGACAGTTCGTCGCCGTAATAGCTCTCGGCCACGTAAGCCATTTCGAAACGGCGGATGCGCTTGCTTCGGTACAACTCTATCGGGAACAGGTCGAGGATGTGTTCGATATAACGGATGCTGTTCACATGCCCGTTGATGTCGATGTCGCTATACTTGACCTTGAGCGAACTGATCGGTTCGGTAGCCCGAATCTTGATGCGCGACGGCTTCGCAATGGGACAAGGCTCGTCGCACACATAATTCATGATGCTGCCGTCGTGCACTGCCAGCAGGTCGATAGGCTTGCGCGTCTGCATACTGATCATGGCCCAGACGGAACGTGCATAACCAATCTTGCGTCCGTCCTTGTCGATGATGGCAAAGTTGCGGTCGGTGAAGAGCCGATAGACATTCTCTACCCACGTCTGTATCGAGAAGGGCTCGTACTGCAAAGGCATCTCGTCCATGTCGATGGCCAGTCGGGAAAGCACCCAGGTATAGTTGTCTTCGTTCAGCTCGGCCATGCCGAAACCACGTTCGGTGGCATGAAAACCGGCGCAGTTGAGCAGATGGTTGCCCAGCACACCCAGCGTCAGCCTTCCCGTAAAGTCCACGTGGAAAGGTTCGGCCACGAAGTTATAGGTTCCTATTTTGTTGTCCATAGGTCGAGGATTTTTAGTTTTTAAGTTTTTTAGTTTTTAAGTTTAGTTGACGAGGGGACAAGTGAACGAGGCCACAAGGGGGGAAGGGGACTCATTACCTGTTTCCTTGTTTCTTGTCAACTTGTCAACTTGTCAACTTGTTAACTTGTCAACCCGTCAACTCGTCAACTCACTTTCCTCCTTCTTTGCTCTTCAGATACTTTGCCTCGCGCTCGGCCAGATATTCATTGACCCGTTCGAAGCAGCTGGTGGTGATGGCCACACGCCCCGAACGGACAAACTGAAGCACACAGCCAAAGGCTTGCAGTTCCTTATAGAGGCAGGTGATGTCGTCGCTCATTCCATTCATTTCGACAATGGAGAATACCGGATTGACTTCTACAATGCGGGCATGATACCTGCGTATCACCTTGGATACTTCCGGAGTCTGCTCTAATGCCGGAGTTGTCACCTTGTAAAGGGCAATCTCGTGCTGATAAATTTCGTCATCGGTAAAGTAATGCGCCTGCAGCACATCTATCCTTTTGGCGATCTGTTTTACCACCTTTTCGATGGTACTTTGGTCCGTCCATGCGGTAATGGTGTATTTATGCACTCCCTGAATGGAAGAAGCAGACACATTCAGGCTCTCGATATTGATTTGCCTGCGGGTGAACACGGCCGTCACCTGGTTGAGCAAACCGGCGATGTTCTCCGAATGGACGATGATGGTATATAATGTCTTTTCAGTCATAAGTCTTTATTATTTAGTTGACAAGTTAACGAGTTGACAAGTTGACAAGGGTACAAGTTAACAAGTCTGCGAGGGGACGGGGAAACACCTTGTGGCCTGAAGCCTTGTCAACTCGTTTACCGGTCTGCCCGTATCTAATTTCAACATTCCAGCAGCATCTGGTTCACCGAACCGCCCGGAGGCGTCATCGGCATCACGTTGCCTTCCTCTTCCACGCAAGCTTCGAGCAGGAAGGGGCCGTCGGTGGTCAGCATCTCGCGGATGGCATCGACCAGTTCCGAACGATCCATCACCCGACGCGAAGCAATGCCATAGGCAGCAGCTATCTGCATATAGTCGGGGTTCAGCATGGGAGTGAACGAATAGCGGCGGTTGAAGAACATGGCCTGCCACTGGCGTACATTGCCCAAATAGTTATTGTTCAGCAGAATCATCTTGACAGGGGCTTTCTGCTCCATCACCGTGCCCAGCTCCTGCAGGTTCATCTGCAAGCCGCCGTCGCCCATGAAGACACAAACCGTACGGTCGGGACGGCCGAATGTGGCACCAATCGCCGCGGGAAGGCCGAAGCCCATCGTGCCCAAACCACCGGAAGTGACAATGCTGCGCGGACGGGTGTACTTGAAGTAACGGGCCGACATCATCTGGTTCTGACCGACATCGGTCACCAGAATGGCGTCGTTGTGAGTGGCCTCGCTCACGGCACGTACCACTTCGCCCATGCTCAGTTCGCGGGTCGTACGACACAGTTCGGGACGGATCACTTTCTCTTCTTCCACCGCCTCATAAGTGCGGAAGCTGTCGAGCCACTCGCGGTGGGTGGCGGGCTTCAGCAGTTCGGTGACGGCAGGCAGTGTCTCCTTGCAGTCACCCAGTACGGCGACGTCCGTCTTGATGTTCTTGTCTATCTCGGCCGGGTCGATGTCGAAGTGAATGATCTTGGCCTGCGGAGCATACGTTGCCACGTTGCCCGTCACACGGTCGTCGAAGCGCATACCCACGGCTATCAGTACGTCGCACTTGTTGGTGTTGATGTTCGGCCCCAGATTGCCGTGCATGCCCAGCATGCCTTTGTTCAGCGGATGGTCGGAAGGCAAAGCCGACAGTCCCAGCAACGTACGTCCGGCAGGCAATTCAGCCTTTTCGATAAAAGCCAGCAGCTCGGCCTGTGCATTTCCCAACTCTACGCCCTGACCGACGAGAACCAGCGGCCGCTCGGCAGCGTTGATGAGGTCGGCTGCTTGGCGGATGGCTTCCATGTCCATGTCGGGCACCGGCTGATAGCTGCGGATGAAATCGACCGTTGCCGGCGCATACTCCGTCTTCTCGACCTGCGCGTTCTTGGCAAAGTCGAGCACTACGGGACCTGGACGTCCGCTACGGGCAATGTAAAAGGCCCGTGCCACGGCCCAGGCTACATCCTCGGCCCGGCGAATCTGATAACTCCATTTGGTGATGGGCTGCGTGATGCCCACCAGATCGACTTCCTGAAACGCATCCGTACCCAAAAAGCCCGTACCTACCTGTCCGGCTATCACCACCATCGGCGTACTGTCTATCATGGCATCGGCAATGCCTGTTACGGTATTGGTGGCTCCCGGTCCGCTGGTCACCAGACAAACGCCAACTTCGCCCGAGACACGGGCAAAGCCTTGTGCGGCATGAGTGGCTCCCTGTTCGTGGCGTACCAGGATGTGGTTCAATGTTTTCCGATGATCGTATAAGGCATCGAACACCGGCATGATACTTCCACCCGGATAGCCGAATATTGTTTTTACCCCTTCGTGTTCCAGCGAACGCATCAGGGCTTCTGCACCTGTAATCGTATCTTTCATATCAATATAATGGATAATGGAGAATGGAAAATGGAGAATGAGTGATGAATTCTCAATTATCAATTATCCATTCTCAATTCTATTAGTCTATCAGTCTCACCGCCCCCTTGTCTGCCGAGCTTACTAAACTGGCGTAAGCCTTCAGCGCCTTGGACACTTCGCGGTTGCGGGTGACGGGCGTCATGGGGCGGGCAGCCAGTTCGGCATCGGTCAGTTTCACGTTAATGGTGCGGTTGGGGATATCTATTTCGATGATGTCGCCATCCACCAACTTGCCGATGTTGCCGCCGGCAGCCGCTTCGGGCGAGATGTGGCCGATGCTCAGACCCGACGTACCGCCGCTGAAGCGTCCGTCGGTGATGAGGGCACATTCCTTGCCCAGATGGCGCGACTTGATGTAGGACGTGGGATAAAGCATCTCCTGCATGCCCGGTCCGCCCTTGGGGCCTTCGTGGGTGATGACCACTACGTCGCCGCTCTGTACTTTACCACCCAGGATGCCTTCGCAGGCAGCTTCCTGCGAATCAAACACTTTGGCAGGACCGGTAAACTTCCAGATGCTTTCATCGACTCCGGCAGTCTTCACTACGCAGCCGTCCTGAGCGATGTTGCCCTTCAGTACGGCCAGTCCGCCGTCCTTGCTGTAAGCGTGCTCCAAGTCGCGGATACAGCCGTTGGCGCGGTCGGTATCGAACTCTTTGTAATAAGCGTCCTGCGAACCCAGTTCCAGATTGAACTTGCCGCCGGGGGCACTGGCATACTTCTTCAGAGCCTTTTTGCAGACGTTGGGGCTGGTGATGCAGTATTGGTCTATCTCTTCGGCCAGCGTCATGCCGTCCACACGCTTCACGCCGGTATCCACCAGTCCGCCCTTGGCCAGTTCGGCCATAATGGCTACGATGCCACCCGCACGGTTTACGTCCTGCACGTGGTATTTCTGCGTGTTCGGAGCAACCTTGCAGAGGCAGGGTGTCTTGCGCGACAGCATGTCGATGTCTTCCATCTTAAAGTCGGCTCCGGCCTCGTGGGCTACGGCCAGCAGGTGAAGCACCGTGTTGGTAGAGCCTCCCATGGCAATGTCCAGCGTCATGGCGTTGAGGAAAGCCTGGCGGGTGGCGATGCTGCGGGGAAGTACGCTTTCGTCGCCGTCCTCGTAGTATTTGTAAGCGTTCTCCACAATCAGCTTGGCAGCGTCCTTGAACAGCTTCCGGCGATTCTCGTGCGTAGCCACAATCGTGCCGTTGCCCGGCAGTGCCAAACCGATAGCCTCGTTCAGGCAGTTCATCGAATTGGCGGTAAACATACCCGAACAGCATCCGCACGTAGGGCAGGCATGTTGCTCTATCTTGGCTACATCCTCGTCGCTCACGGTGGTGTCGGCCGACTTGATCATGGCATCAATCAGGTCGAGATGTTGCCCCTTCCATTCGCCAGCCTCCATCGGTCCGCCCGATACAAAGACAGTGGGGATGTTCAGACGCATGGCAGCCATCAGCATGCCCGGCGTAATCTTGTCGCAGTTGCTGATGCAGACCATGGCATCGGCCTTGTGGGCATTGACCATGTACTCCACACTGTCGGCAATGATGTCGCGCGAAGGCAGTGAATAAAGCATGCCGTCGTGTCCCATGGCAATGCCGTCGTCGATGGCAATCGTATTGAATTCGGCAGCAAAGCAGCCCAGCTTTTCAATCTCTTCCTTGACAAACTGCCCTATCTCGTGCAGGTGGACGTGACCCGGCACAAACTGCGTAAACGAATTGACGATGGCAATGATGGGCTTTCCCATCTGTTCCCGTTTCATGCCGTTGGCTACCCACAATGCACGTGCACCTGCCATACGGCGTCCCTGCGTGCTGAACGAACTGCGTAACTGATGTTTCATTTTCGTTGTTCTCCTTTCAATGAAAAAGCCTTTCCCGTATGTGAGAAAGGCTTCAAAAACTATCTTCATTCAAGTATGAATACATACACAAACCTTTCTCACGCTCTTGATTTCAAAACCACGACGCGAATAATATGCAGGACTGCCAGGTTAATGGATGTATGTAGCATCATAACTTTCGTTTTAATTAGTAATTCAACCGTTTATTTGCTAAACGTGTCGCAAAGGTAAGTGATTTTTTATAAAAGACAAGCAGTTTGAAGAAAAAAAAGATATTTTTCTTTAGAATCGTAAGGAAAGCAAACGAAAAACTCTCCTTTTATCATGAAAGCAGAGCCGATGGCAGAACTTCAGAGCAGCATTCCCCCGGCTTTGCAGGGGAAAACTGTGGGGTTTGCCCGACTATTGCCCCGCATTTGAGAGACAAACGCGAGGCGTTTTGCCAACAGATGCGAGGCATTTTGCCAACAGATGCGAGGCGTTTTGCCAACAGATGCGAGGCGTTTTGCCGACAAACACGACGGAGTTCCTGACCACCCACGCCTTCCACCAACTCAGGCCCCCTTTTCCACAACAACGTTTACCACGACCGGACAAAAGGGAAAGGAGCGTTGTCGTCGTCGTCATTCGTTGCCCTGTTATAACAACATTATCTTTTTCTTTTTTTCTTTCTTTCTTTATATATATATAAATATAAGGGACGATTTTGTGTAATTTTCAAGCAACACAGCCATTATCCATCTAATTATCAATTAATTACAACTTTTCAATCAGTGAATATAGCGATCTTTTCGGCCTGTTTTTCTTCATTTTTCGATGATTTTATGCTGTTTTTTGCCATTTTTTCGCTGTTTTTTGCCGGATTTTCATCGTTTTTTCTTCAAAACAGGGTCGGAAATGGCAAAATTTTCATCATTTTCTGTGGTTTTTCGAGTATTTTCTGTTGTTTTTCGGGCATTTTTCATGATTTATTTCAAGTCGGCACACCGCTGTGTCATCCACCTCACGAAGCGGAATTCACTGAGGTCGGGACAGGAAGAGGAAAGATAACAGCAAGTTTTGCAACATAAGCCAAAAGTTTCGTATCTTTGCCTCGGCGAAGCGTCACAAAGCTCAAGCTTCAGATTTGCCTGAACTTACGGAAATAAATGACAACTTCTGCCCCTTCCTTACTTCCGGAAGGTATAAAAACAGAGACTTAAGCAAAAAGATTATTCACTAAAACAAACTGTTATAACAAAAATGGAAAACAAATACATCACCGTAGCCTACAAGTTGTATTCGATCGAAGATGGAGAAAAAGATTTCGTAGAAGAAGCCCCGACTGAACACCCGTTCCAATTTATCTCGGGACTGGGCATGACACTGGATGCCTTCGAAAGCCAACTGGCAGGGCTGAATGTAGGAGACAAATTCGACTTCACCATCGGCGCTACCGATGCTTATGGCGAATACGATGAAGATCACGTCATCGAACTGCCCAAAACCATCTTCCTGATAGACGGGAAATTTGATAGCGAACGTGTGGTAGAAGGCGCCGTCATTCCCCTGATGACTGCCGAAGGCCAGCGCATCAACGGCAGCGTGGTAGAGGTAAAAGACGATGTGGTAATCATGGATATGAACCACCCCTTAGCCGGATGCGACCTGAACTTCGTAGGCGAAGTAGTAACCAGCCGCCCGGCAACCAATGAAGAGCTGGCCGAAGTAGCCCGCATGATGAGCGGCGGTTGCGGCGGTGGATGCGGTAGCTGTGGCGGCGGTTGCGGCGACCACGACTGTGGCGACGACTGCGGATGCGAAGGCGGATGCTGCCACTAAGAAAAAATATCTGCTAAAAGAACAGAGATAAGGCTGTCTCAAAAAAGAAAATCATAATCTTTTTGAGACAGCCTTATCTTTTATTCTAATGTACCTTATTCTGTAACAGGGCGAACTGAATAGCCTAAATAACGAAATCCACCTATCATATTATCCAAAAAGTGGTGCCTGTCACCCGGAACCGGTTCTATTGCCCAGTAAGCATCACAATTCAGACGATAAGCGTTATTACTATCCAACAACGTACCTGTCCAATAGTATGCAGCCGTATAGCCCATAGTTTTTTCTTCGATTTTTTCTCCATGACGGTGACCTGCTGCGGGCATGAATATTCGGTTCCCATTGTAGGAGATAAATTCGATGCCTTCCTGTCCACCACGATTTATCCAATTTATCTGACAGGGACTATTCGACCTTTTCATTCCGTCTCCCCCACAATTAAACCACAATTCTTCTGCTTCGTCATACGACGGCAAGCGCCAACCGGCTCCCCACTTCATAGCAGCAATATCCAGCGGGGTACCACAAATAGACGATGGTGGATTAGGACCACCATATAAAGGAGATACCCACCTACCCTCATCATTATAAACGCCATCTGTAGTTTCCAATCCGGTAGGATCAGCCCATCCATACAATCCACCCCTATCTGTTTCCGAAGCAGCGCCTACATTCCGAAGCGCCCATTTCACACTTAAGCCCAAATCAATAGCCTCATAATTACCCACTTTCGTTGGACGAGGAGCCTGTATTACTTCAATGATCTGCTTACTCTCGTTCTGTTCTACATATACAAGCCCACTGCGACTTTGACTGGTCGGATTATCCTTAGTTGTCCTCAACACCATGGTCGCTGTTGAAGGTTCAACAACTGCCTCCAGCCAATCTACTGTGACCTTGGTTACAACAGGTTCTTGTTCACTGTAATACATTCTGTAGTCTTCATTTCCTTTCTCATAGCCTATATAGAGAGTATCCGGGCAAAGATGACTATCATATCCTAAACTACTGGCCGAAACCACTGCATCAAGTCCAAACTGATAAACATTCAATCGTCTGACAAGATCCTGGCCGACAGCAGAAAACACGATCTCCGCCGACCTACCCAAATTAGCATCCTGTAAAGTCTTTATTGCTTCAACATTCAAAGTCACAATATCAGGAGTTCCCTGCTGTTTTTCTATCTGAATCCAACTTGCTGACGTACTTATCGTATAATCAATGTTAGCATCAACATTCACTTCAACTGCGTTGCCAAGACATTCAACAACACAATCAGTTTTGTCCAAATTTAGATAAACACTAGGCAACTGCTTTATGTTTACTTTCTGATTAATGCCGCCATGATAAATTTCGATTTCTCCTTCGCGAACCTCAAAATATGGATTAGCTTCGACCTGAAAACGCAAGACTTTATCTTCCAACCCCCTGGTTTCCTGAACTCTTTGAATCCAAGAACCTGGCAATATGATATCAAAATTAACATTGGTGCTTACCACAAATTCCAGCAATCCTCCTTCAGCCGGCATAACATATTCGTTCTTAGCCAACAGAATAGCATCTTTTTGAACTTGGCTAACACTGATCGTTTCTGTTATGCCGTTTTCCTTATTAAGGAATTCTATTTTCGCCTCTCGGCTGTCATAGCTTTCGTTTGGAGCCACTGTAAAATAATGGGTATAAGTAGATAAAGACCGCGTTTTGTTTTCTGTGATCCAATCAACTTCAGGCATCCGGATTTCATACGGCACATTGCTGGATAACTCCACACAGAAAGTCTCACCTTCCGCAGGAATAACATATTCACTTTGTGTCAATACCAAAGTGGGCTTTTCACCCTCCTGATATACCGAAACCACCTCCGATAAATCACCACTTCGAATCGTAATTTTTCCCTCGCGGCGTCCCACTTCTTCATTTGCATCGGCCTTGAAGTGTAATGTGGTCGAAGTCAACGAACGCGTATCAGCCTCCACTTCTTTTAGCCACGACTGACAGGACTCATCAATGCTATATTCAAAAGACACATTAGCTCGCACCTCAACATCAAACACAGCCTCTCCATTGCCCAACTCTACCTTAGACGAGGTTACCGTCAGAGCATCTTTTTGTTTCTGAGTTAAAGTTATCATTTCAGTAACCGCCCCTCCCGAAACCAATAAGGTTGCATTTCTTTCATCATAACCTTCATTGGCATCAAACGAGACCTGCAAAAACAATGTGCCAGGTTCACCCTTTGCCGGAACCACCCTACACCAATTCTGATCGGTAAATGCTTCCCATGAGACATTGGATGTCAGCTCTACCGTCATCGTTCCTCCTTCCGAACTAACTAATTGAGCGTCATCAGGCATCGTTAACTCAATCTGCGCCTTCGTAACAACAGCCTCATCTTCCTCGGACGTACATCCGAACAGCAAACCAAGTACAGTAAACAAAAACAGAAATCTCTTCATAACATTAGCTTTCTAAATTCCACACTAAATAAGCATCTTTGTCGCGATCTGAAAGAATTACCTCACACATAAACACAAAGCAAACTTCGTCTTTGATGATAAATAAACACCAGACCTCCTTTTTTGGCAAAAATAACCAAAAAAACTAAATTAATTATGCTTTCAAAACAGTTTTTGCCGCAACCTATTCCACTTGATATAAGGCTATGCTCCGTTTCCCTAAGAGGACGTCCGCAAACAAGTTAAATACAATACCGAAACATCATGATGAAACACTGAAATGAGATTCCATTTACTTGCTTGTCATGATATCAAGCACCAGCCGGTCCGTCTCGTTCATTCCCTGCGATCCTATCTTCGTCAGGTTACGGATACTCTGATCGACATCTTCGTCAATGATACCCTCCACCGAAGTGACACACCGGTTTTCCATCGCCATGATGGCGGAAAGAACGGCTGTCGATACACCGGTTGTCACCTTCAACGCGCAACTCGGCTTCGCACCGTCGCATATCATACCCGTCAGATTGGCAATCATGTTCTGTACGGCGTACGTAATCTGCTCGTATGTACCACCCATCAGCCAGGTAATGCCACAACTGGAGCCTGTAGCAGCCACTACACAACCACACAAGGCTGAAAGACGCCCCAGACTTTCCTTGATATAAATCACCGTCAGATGACTCAACATCAGGGCACGTATCAGTTCCTCCTCCGACTTTCCGTTCTCCTCGGCATAAACCAGTACCGGAAGTGTTGCTGAGATTCCCTGGTTGCCACTGCCCGAATTGCTCATCACCGGTATCATGGCGCCGGCCATACGGGCATCGCAGGCTCCCGACGTATAAGAAAGAATGTGCGAAAAAACACTGTCACCCATAATCTTATGCTCGTAATTCCCGCGAAGCATTTTGCCCAATCCGTGACCGTAATCCCCCTTGAACGACTCTTCGGCAGCCGCTTTGTTCAAGCGCGCAGTATCCAGAATGAAGCGTATTTCGTCGAGCGGAGCCGTCATGGCAAAGTCGTACACCTTACGCATGCTCAGACTGATGCCTTCCTCCTCTTCTTCGGACGCACCCGACGACGTGCGCTTGTCGAGCATAACCTCGGCATTGCGGGCTTCGTAAACGAAGTTTGTATGTCCACCTGCAATAATGGCTGTAGCCTCTTCATCGCCTGCCTGACACACAACTTCGATATAAAGCTTCTCGGCAATATCCTTTTTCAGAGCAATCGAAATCCGCTTTTCGGCAATAAACCGTTTACCTTCTTCCACGGCTTCGGGAGTGCTGTCCTTCAGAACCTCCAGCTGATAGGCCGATTTTCCGATCAAAGCCCCCAAAGCCACTGCAATGGGCAGACCGATCATGCCCGTGCCCGGGATGCCTACTCCCATGGCATTTTTCAGGATATTGGCACTCAGCCACAACGAAATCTTCTCCGGGCGTTTACCCAACAATTCGGTAGCCCGCGCCACACACAACGCCACTGCAATGGGTTCGGTACATCCGATGGCCGGAACGACTTCCTGCTTCACCAATGCTATGATTTTTTTTCTATCGGATTCATTCATTGTATAATAAATTATAACTTAAAATATTCCATTTTGTCTTTCAGACTTAAAAACTGTCACAAAGATAACACATGTCAACCACTTTACACAATTTTCCGGGAATGAAATCATTACGAGGTGACATTTAGAAAGGATTCTGAAGAACGAGTGTCCTCATACTCCCTCATTTACCGTTTGATAAACAGCTGTCTTCCGGCAAATAACAGATCTTTTTAAGAATAAATTTGCATCATCCTTGCCCTAAACACGATCAACCCCAACTATTTTCGTATTTTTGCAGAAACAAAAGGAGAATAAATCAAATACCTAATCTCAAAAGAAAGGATATGAAAATAAAGAAATTAATAACGTCCCTGGCGCTCGGCCTATTGGCTACATCGTGCATTCAGGACGAAGCACTCAACTCCGAAGCAGCGATAGACGCCTGTGCAGGTGACGAAGTGCAATTGGCAAGCATCGACCCGGAAAGCAAAACAGTCACTATCTACATTTCGCAAGTTACCGACCTTAGTAGCCTGCAATTAGAATTTTTCCTGCCCGAAGGAGCTACCATCGAGCCGGCACAAGCATCGGCCGGCGACAATCCTCCCATCTACGATTTCAGTGGAAGTCCTACCAGAGAATTCATCGTGACCTCAGAAGACGGCGAATGGAAGACCAGCTATTCCATCAGTATTGTCAGGACGGAATTACCCACCATATTCCACTTTGATGCGCTGAAAGGCACCAGCACCACCTACGACATTTTCTATGAATTCCAAGCCGGTACTTCCACCTCCGATCCTTATGCGCTGGAATGGGCTAGTGGCAATCCGGGCTACAAGTTAACCGGTATGGCACAATCTGCCAGCGACTACCCGACAACCATCGACCGCAACGGTGTGAGCCAAAGCTGCGTTCGGTTAGAAACCAAAAGTACCGGAAGCTTTGGCAGCTTAGTTGGCATGCCCATTGCAGCAGGCAACATCTTCATTGGTTCGTTCGACGTGAGCAACGCACTGAGCGACCCTCTGAAAGCCACCCAAATAGGCTACCCCTTCCTGAAAATACCTGTAGCTCTGAAGGGATACTTCAAGTATAAACCCGGCGATGTCTATAAAGAAGGTGAGAATGTGGTGGACAAAACCGACCGTTTCGACATTTATGCCATTTTCTACGAAACCGATGACCAAGTTCAGTTTCTGGACGGAGACAACCGGTTTGAATCGGACCATTTAGTCAAGTTAGCTCGCATTCAGGCAGAAGACGCAGTTGCAACTGATACATGGGAGGAATTCTACATTCCGTTTGAAACAGTCGGTAACCGAAGCATAGACACCCAAAAACTGGCTGAAGGGAAATACAAAGTTGGTATTGTCTTCTCATCCAGCATCGAAGGAGATCTCTTTAACGGAGCTGTAGGAAGCACACTCTATATCGACGAAGTGGAACTGATTTACGAATAGAAAAAGGATATAAGATAATATGAAAAAGATAATAACTCTAACCGTCCTGCTGCTGACCGTATTGGTGGCACAGGCACAGCAAGAAAATAACCGCACCATCAAACTCTCCTACTTGCGTGGGTGGGAATACGAAATCAGAGCCGGGGTGAGTATCGGTGGAACCTCCCCCCTGCCCCTGCCGGTAGAAATCCGTAGCATCGACAGCTATTCACCCAGTTTAGCCATCGCCATTGAGGGAAATGCCACGAAATGGTTAGACCCCGAACGCAAGTGGGGACTAACCGTCGGACTCCGGCTGGAGAATAAGAATATGACGACCGAAGCTACCGTCAAAAATTATGGGATGAAGATTTTCAACGACCAAGGAGGAGTGGTAGAAGGCATCTGGACAGGTGGTGTGAAAACAAAAGCCAAGCTCTCACTGCTGACGCTCCCAGTCGTAGCCAACTACAAGATTTCCAACCGTTGGACCCTTTCTTTTGGTCCCTACGTATCCTACTTGCTTGAAGGCGACTTTTCCGGCAATGTTTACGAAGGGCACCTGCGTACTCCTGACCAGAGCGGCAGCAAAGTAGAGTTCAACAACGGGAACATAGCCACCTACGACTTCTCCAACGAACTGCGTAACTTCCAATGGGGATTGCAACTGGGCGGCGAATGGCGTGCCTTCAAGCACTTGAACGTGTACGGCACACTGACTTGGGGATTGAACGATATCTTCCAAAAAGATTTCGACACTATCACCTTTGCCATGTATCCCATCTATCTGAACATCGGATTCGGATACGCATTCTAAAAAAAATAAGGCTACATACGAAAGAAGGCTGCCCATAGGCAGCCTTCTCTATTCATTCTAAAGTTCTTTACTTAGAACCTGTAAAGGTAACATCAACCGTATTAAGCAATGGCACGTTCGTGACAGCAATATCCATGCTGATATTACCCGCATTGATAGAACCTTCAACCGTTACGGGGAAACTTCCTAATCCCTCTACTGTTACATCCTGCGAACCGGCAAAAGTGTAAGTTCCGTTAGCTTCAACCACAGTACAAGGCTCTACAGAGATATTCAAGATAAGCCCGGCAATGCTAAGTTCCTTCACCTCGATCTTCAACGAATTGGCCGCAGCAGACGATTTAGACAGAACCACATTCTGAGCAATGTCTTCAGCAATTGGCATGCCGTTAGAAGAGACATCCAATGTTCCGGCATATGTACCTACCAGTTGAGTGTCAATCACTTGCTCGATGGTTACTTCTTCAGTTGCATCGTCATCGCTGCTACAAGCAGTAAACAAACTCATTGAACAAATCAATGCAAACAGATAAAACAAATTCTTTTTCATACTTCTTTTGTGTTAATTAATAAAAAACATTTTTTGCATGAAGGGGAAAAATGTTCATGCTACATGGAATAGTGTGCAAAGTAAGTTGATTTAATTGAGGCATACAAGGGTATTTCCCATAAAAAATAAGCATAATTAAGATTACTTCACAAATCGAATACGTTTCAATCCTTTTAGAACAACTTTTTAAGAAACTAAAGTTCTACAAGAACAAATGGAATATCGACGAAAACATACGTGAAGCAGTCAAAGGTCATTATCACATCACTCCAGAAATAGAAGGACAACAAAACCGTCCACAGATGCATCGCATAAACTCCTTCACAACCAAATAAAAAAACAACTTGCGAAACTTAAGGGAAAGAAATAAGCCCAAAACTCTTGCGAAATATTAAACAAATGCCTACTTTTATACTGTTTTAGGTGCATTCCATAAGGAAAGCAATAATGCATCAAGCTTATTCACAACCCTTTAAAGCATACCGACTATGTTCAACTCATTCGGAAACATCTTGCGACTAACCAGTTTCGGCGAATCGCATGGAAAAGGCATCGGAGGTGTGATCGACGGATTTCCCGCCGGCATCACCATCGACATGGATTTTATTCAAAAGGAACTCGACCGCCGTCGTCCGGGACAATCGGCCCTTACTACTCCTCGCAAAGAGGCGGACAAAGTGGAATTCCTTTCCGGCATATTCGAAGGGAAATCCACCGGCTGTCCCATCGGCTTCATCGTATGGAACGAAAACCAGCACTCGAACGACTATGACAACCTGAAAGAAGTCTATCGTCCTTCGCACGCTGACTATACCTACCGCGTAAAATACGGCATCCGCGACCATCGCGGAGGAGGACGTTCGTCGGCTCGTGAAACCATTTCGCGTGTCGTAGGAGGCGCACTGGCCAAACTTGCCCTGCGGCAGCTCGGCATACGCATCACAGCCTATACTTCACAAGTAGGCCCCATCCGGTTGGAAGAGAATTATACGGCTTACAATCTGGACCTGACCGAGACCAATCCCGTACGCTGCCCCGACCCCGAAAAAGCCAAAGAAATGGAACAACTCATTGCCGAAGTGAAAGCTGAAGGCGACACCATAGGCGGAGTCATCACCTGCGTCATCACCGGTTGCCCAGTCGGATTGGGACAACCCGTCTTCGGCAAGCTGCAAGCCGCCCTTGCTTCGGGCATGCTGAGCATCAATGCAGCCAAGGCTTTTGAATATGGAGACGGTTTCAAAGGTCTGAAAATGAAAGGATCGGAACAGAACGACGTCTTCTACAACGATGCCGGGCGCATCACCACCCACACCAACCACTCGGGAGGCATACAGGGTGGCATTAGCAACGGACAGGACATATACTTCCGCGTAGCCTTCAAGCCCGTAGCCACTGTACTTATGGAACAGCACACCGTCAACATTGACGGACGGGACACTACGCTGAAAGCCCGCGGACGTCACGACCCCTGCGTATTGCCTCGTGCCGTACCCATCGTAGAAGCCATGGCCGCACTGACCATTCTGGACTTTTACCTGATAGACCGAACCACACAACTGTAAGAGATTGCTCCTCTAACCCCTCCCCAAAAGGAGGGGAGGAAGTAAACGGCCTACCTATTATATAATGTATTACTTTTAATCCATCCGTTCCCACCCGCCCCGACGGACTGAGGAGCGGAAAAAAGAGTTATTCGCGATTATGATCAAGACCTACATCACTGAAAATGAACCCCGCATGCTGGACGAGCTGTTCAGCCTCATCCGTATTCCCAGCATCAGCGCACAGCCGGAACACCACGACGACATGCTGGCTTGTGCCGAACGCTGGCGCCAACTGCTACTGGAGGCAGGAGCAGACGAAGCCATGATAATGCCGTCGCAAGGCAACCCAATGGTCTTTGCCCGGAAAACGATCGATCCGGCAGCACCAACCGTACTTGTCTATGCCCACTACGACGTAATGCCCGCCGAACCGTTAGAGTTATGGAAAAGCAAACCGTTTGAACCCGAAGTTCGTGACGGACGCATCTGGGCACGCGGCGCCGACGACGACAAGGGACAGTCGTTCATTCAGGTGAAAGCGTTCGAATATCTTGTGAAAAACAATCTGCTGACTCATAACGTGAAATTCATCTTCGAAGGCGAAGAAGAAATCGGCTCGCCAAGTCTTGAAGCCTTCTGTCAGGATCATCGCGAAATGTTGAAGGCAGATGTCATCTTAGTGTCCGACACCAGCATGCTGGGGGCCGACCTGCCGTCGCTGACAACCGGTCTGCGCGGACTGGCTTACTGGGAAATAGAAGTAACCGGCCCCAACCGCGACCTGCACTCCGGCCACTTCGGCGGAGCTGTTGCCAACCCGATCAACGTTCTGTGCCAGATGATGAGCCGCATAGTCGATGCCGACGGACGCATCACCGTTCCCGGTTTCTACGACGATGTGGAAGAAGTTCCCCAGGCCGAACGCGACATGATAGCGCATATTCCCTTCGACGAAGAGAAATACAAGGCTGCTATCGGCGTAAAAGAACTTTCCGGCGAAAAAGGCTATAGCACCTTGGAGCGAAACAGCTGCCGACCGTCGTTCGACATTTGCGGCATCTGGGGCGGATATACCGGCGAAGGATCCAAGACTGTCCTGCCCTCCAAAGCTTATGCCAAGGTTTCGTGCCGCCTTGTCCCCCATCAGGACCATCATAAGATTTCGCAACTGTTTGCCGACTACATCCAGAGCATAGCTCCTGCCACCGTTCAAGTCAAAGTGACTCCCATGCATGGCGGTCAGGGATACGTTTGCCCAATCGACCTGCCCGCTTACAAGGCGGCCGAAAAGGGTTTCGAAAAGGCATTCGGCAAAAAGCCACTGGCTGTACGCCGTGGCGGAAGCATCCCCATCATTGCAACCTTCGAACAGGTGTTAGGCATCAAAACCGTCCTGATGGGCTTCGGACTGGAAAGCAACGCCATTCACTCGCCCAACGAAAATATTCCGCTCGACATCATCCGTAAAGGCATTGAAGCGGTAACGGAGTTCCACCTGAACTTCCATTGATACTTCAACAGGATATAATAAGATTTGCTTGTATAGCGTTACACAAAAAGGTGTGTCAATACCAAGTAATACCATCTGACTCCCCTCCTTCCAGAAGGAGGAGAGCTTCAGAGACTTTTGTTTTGACACACCTTCGTCTTATTGCATGTGCATAAGCCTACCTTTATCCGTACAGCCCTGAATATGGACCGATAACCAGTCATTATTGTCTGAGCCCGGCTTGTTGTCAGAAGGGTTTTCGGAACGTACATCCGTTGCGCCACTCCGAACAGCCATAAGCCGTCTTACCTTTAATAATAGTACCCTTCCCACACAACGGACAAGGCGTACCCACCAGTTCATCGGTTGCAGGCGCTGACGCAACAGCGGTTGCTGCAGCCGGCGCTCCGGCATCAGAAGCCTCCACCTTTTTTTTACGGGGAGCACGCTTCTTCACTTCTTTCTTCGGTGACTCTTCAGAAGCTTCACCGTCAGAAGTTGTGGTGGCGACGCGTGCGGATTTACCGACAGGCGGTGCCTGCACCGTAATACGCCGATTGCTACGATCGGCCAGAACATTGGACACAATCTCACTCACCATCTGCTTCAACTCTTCCAGGAACTGGGCAGCATTGTAAGTTCGACGTTCTATCTCGCGCAACTTCTTTTCCCAGATTCCGGTCAGCTCGGCACTCTTCAGTAGCTCTTCATGAATGGTCTGTATCAGTTCTACCCCCGTCGGAGTAGCTATCAGGTTTTTCTTTTCCTTACGGATATAATTACGCTTGAATAACGTTTCGATAATTGCTGCACGCGTGGACGGACGTCCGATGCCATTTTCCTTCAGGGCATCGCGCAACTCATCATTATCCACCAACTTACCGGCTGTTTCCATGGCACGCAACAGGGTAGCCTCGGTATAAGGACGCGGAGGCTGTGTCCACTTTTCTACTAATTCGGGGACATGTGGCCCGCTTTCTCCCTTGACAAAAGCCGGCAGCACACGGTCTTCATCATTGTTGTCCTTACTACCATCGTCCGTAGCATCCTGCTGCGGCGAAGCGTTGTAATTGAAGACAACACGCCAACCCGGATCCAAAATCTGCTTACCCGAGGTTTTGAATTCGATTCCTCCTGCCTCACCCATCACCGTGGTTGTTGAGAAACGGCAGTCGGGATAAAAGACAGCAATAAACCGACGGGCAATCAGATCGAACACCCGACGCTCCAAATCAGTCAGATTGACCGGTGGCTGACCGGTAGGAATAATGGCATGGTGGTCGGTTACCTTCGAATTATCGAACACCTTCTTCGACTTTGGCAATGTGACGCCTTCCAGCGGAGCGGTCAACGCTTCGTAACCACGCAAACCTTTCAGGATGGAAGGACATTTAGGATAGATGTCATCACTCAGGAAAGTAGTATCTACACGAGGATAAGTCGTTATCTTCTTCTCGTAAAGCGACTGGATAGTCTTCAGGGTGTCATCGGCCGAATAGGCAAATTTCTTGTTACACTCTACCTGCAACGAGGTTAAGTCGAACAGACGGAGCGGAGCTTCTCTACCTTCTTTTTTGGTAACGGCAGTGACGGTAAAAGGTACGTCCTTGATGCGTGCCAGCAGTTCTTCCCCCCGTGTACGATCGGTGATGGGGTCGATTCCACGGTTTTCTTCCTCTTTCTTAGGTTTCTTTCCTGCGGCTACAGCTTCTTTCTGCTTTTCTGCCTCCAACGCCAGTTCCTCGTCGCTCTTACGGATAAGCGCTGAAAACGACGTATCCCGATAGATGGTATTGAGCACCCAATACTGTTTGGGAACAAAATGCTGGATTTCCAACTGACGGTTCACGATAAGTGCCAGTGTAGGGGTCTGCACCCGTCCAATGGAAAGAACCTGACGGTTCTGTCCATACTTCATGGTATAGAGGCGCGTAGCATTCATGCCCAGTAGCCAGTCACCAATGGCACGGCTTAAACCGGCTTCATACAAAGGCTGAAAATCGGTAGCATCGCGCAACTTGGCAAAGCCTTCACGAATAGCTTCCTCGGTCAGCGACGATATCCACAACCGTTTTACCGGACACTTGGCTCCCGCTTTCTGCATCACCCATCGTTGAATCAGCTCACCTTCCTGGCCGGCATCACCACAATTGATGATCATATCGGCTTTCTGCATCAGGCCTTCGATGATATGGAACTGACGTTCGTAAGTAGGATTACTGATAAGCTTGATGCCGAAACGGGGAGGAATCATGGGCAGATACTCTAATCTCCACGACTTCCAGTCGGGCGTATATTCATGCGGCTCCTTTAGCGTACAAAGATGACCGAACGTCCACGTCACCTGATATCCGTTTCCTTCGATGTATCCGTCTTTTTTATCCTTGGCCCCCAGCACGTCGGCTATGTCGCGTGCTACGGACGGCTTTTCGGCTATGCAAACTATCATTCTTTTTCCCGTTGTTTTTAGTCGGGCAAAGATACAGATTTAATAAGGAATGAAAAAACGAAGCATTGGAAAAATCGCCCCACCGAAAAGGAGCACTTTATCCCTAACTGGGAAAAAATAATTGCCTGACTGGGAAAATATTTTTTGCCAACTGGAGAAAAATACCAACCCCTGCATATTCGGAAACGCTATACAGAAGCATGAGTACAGGCCTTTTGTAAAGAGACATAAAAAAAGGGCTCCGCTGAGCCCTAAAACTTGTTAATTTTAAATCTAATACTATGAAAAACACAGTGCAAAGATAGTCTCTTTTATGAATTCTGCAAATTATTCACGTAAAAAAAGGAATTCTATAACATCAATTAAGAAAAAGGGCGGAAAAGCAAACGCTTTCCGCCCTTTCTGCAAATATCCAAATAGACTCTTTATTCTTCGTCCATCAAGATTTCGAGGATCTGACAAGCAGCTTTGGCAACCGATGTACCGGGACCGAAGATAGCAAGGCATTAAATTAGGTAATTCGATCAATACCCCGGATTATTTTTAGCCTCTAACTTCGGATTACTCTGCAATTCGACCAAAGGAATGGGCAACAACTCATGTTTGCCGCTGACAAAGTTTTGGTAAGCAGGATAAGGTTTGTTTTCCTTTTTGTTCACCGAACTATTCTCACCGAAAAGTTTCAGAGCATCGGCCAACACCCCCCAGCGAATGAGGTCAAATTTACGCTGTCCTTCAAAAGATAATTCAAAGCCACGCTCCCAATAAAGAGCCGTGCGAAAACGTCCCTGTTCATCACCGTCAGTAATGAAAGGCAGATCATGTGTTTTTTTGCGGACAGCCATCAGTTGATCGTAGTTGGCCGATGTATAAGAAGTGGCTCCAGCACGTTGACGTACACTATTTAACAACATCCAAGCCTGTTCTGTCTTTCCCACTTCGTTGTAGGCTTCCGCTGCCATCAACACTACATCGGCATAGCGCAAGACACAATAGTTCACGTCACCATAGTTCATATTTTTGTTACGGCTTTCAGGAGCCATCCATTCTCTACGCCACTTACCTGGATACCAAGAACCGGCACCGCGTTCTTCCTTTACATGCTGCTTGTTTTTCCAAGCAAAACGATAAGTACAGATACTCACATCGCGACGCACATCGCCTTCCTCAAAAAAGTTCTTCCACTCAGGCACAGTAATAAAAAAGCCGTTGGCTCTCCCCATATAGTTGGCTGATTCAGAAGAAGCAATCCCCGTAGGTTCGGCCACCAGCGGACCGTTGTAAATGCCCCATGCGCCCCCGTTGCGACTGCCTTGCTGGTGATAGAACGAAATTTCGAACAGACTCTCCTTACTATTAAGCACACCTTCAGAAAAGCCTTTGAAAAGAGCTTCATAACCACCTTCATAGAAGCCGTGGTAACCATTTGCCTGAAAAGCATCCCACTCTGTAAGAGCTGCTTCAAAATACGTTTTACGGGTACTTTCATCGGGACACGACAGTTTTCCATCTAACTGTAAGCTATAGCCGGCACGTTGCAAATAAACACGCATCAGCAGAGCACGAGCGGCACCTTGCGTCACACGTTCTGGACTGGACGAAGCCGTAGCCCAGTCCAGGTTATTCTTAGCAAAGTCCAAGTCAGCAATAATCTGATCGTAGATTTCCTCACGGCTCACTCGGGCACCGAATGCCTCATCGTAACTGGCCGAGTAGGAAGTCTTGAAAGGCACATCACCCCAACTCTTTACCAAATCGAAAGCTAGGAAGGCACGCAGGAAACGAGCTTCGGCATCGAGTGCTTTCAGTTTCTGACTGTCAGCATAGGCGGACATATTCTCTATGCCGTCAATAGCCATATTAGCCCGGTCAATGCCCTGGTACTTCAACAGCCAAAGCATTCTGACCCATTCGTTGGTGGGGTTCACCGTGTAGTGCACCATATCCTTAATCTGATTGTCCGAACCGGTGCGGGCCAAATAATATGTATCGTCCGATGCCATGGATGCCATTTCGTACCAGCCATAGTGACGATAGTCTGAAATAGAATTGTAGATACCCAAGACGGCCATTTCGGCCTTGGCCTCCGTACTGAAGAAGCCGTCCTTGTCATAACTCGAATTTGGGGTCTCTGTCAGCATATCCTCGCACGATGTGAACGAAACAGCCAGCAGAACAAATGCTATATATAATAATGTGTATCTTTTCATTGCTATCATTTGTTTATTGAGGTTAGAATGCGATGTTTACACCGAAAATGAAAGAACGGCTACGTGGATAGGAACCGAAGTCCACACCGGGAGTCAGCGGGCTACGCATGTTGCTCACTTCGGGGTCGAAGCCTGTGTAGGGTGTCCATGTGAAGAGATTGTTGCCGGTGGCATACACACGCAGATTGCTCAGCTTTATTTTCTTTATCAACTGTTTGGGGAACGTATAGCCCAAAGTCACGTTGCTCAGGCGCAGGAAAGAGGCATCTTCCACTGCCCACGAATGAATGTATTTGTTACCCTCCTGATTGTCATGCCAGGAAGCAACACTCTTGCCCTGGTTCATAGCAGCCAGTTCGGCAGGGTCGGTCACCCGTTCGCCTCGGTCGTTGATGGTCATCCAGCGGTTGTGGCTGTTCATCACATTCAGGGCATTATAATTTTCGCGTCCCACCTTGCTTGTCACCAACTTAGTAGCATTCAGTACTTCATTGCCATAGCTGAAAGTGAAGAACACACTCAGGTCGAAACCCTTGTAGGTGAAGTTGTTGTTCAAACCGCCGTAGAACTTGGGCGAGGCATTGCCTATGACCGTCTTGTCGTTCTCGTCTATCACGTCGTTTCCGTCCATGTTGCGGAACTTCCAGTCGCCCGGCTGCACCGTGTTGCGGTTGCCATAGCATGCCACACCGTCCTTCAGGGTGTAGGTTTTGGTGGCGGGGTCGTAGTCGAAGTCGTCTACCTGATAGAGTCCATCGGTGATGAAGCCATAGAACTGGCCGATGGGTTCGCCCACAGCCAGGCGGTGAGTATTCTGATTGTAACCGAACTTACCCTCGAACAGCTGTACCTCCTCACCGGTCAGTGCCTCAACGGTGTTCTTGTTGTGCGAGAAGGTCAGCGTAGTATTCCACGAGAAGTCCTTCGTAACGATATTCTGCGTATTGACTGTCAGGTCGATACCCACATTCTTTGTCTCGCCGGCATTGACCATCATCGTTTCATAGCCCGACGACATGGGCAGACGGGTGCTCAGCAACAAGTCGCTACTACGGTTGATATAGAACTCGGGTGAAACGGTAATGCGCTGTTCCAAGAAACCGAAGTCGAAACCCATGTTGAACGTCTTGTTGGCCTCCCACTTCAGGTCTTTATTCGGAATGACACTCGAAGCATAACCCGGCACCAGAGCATCGCCCATGGCAGTAAGCACGGAACTGAACAGTGCCAGACTGTTATAGCTGCCTATGCGGTTGTTTCCTGCCAAACCGTAACCGATGCGGAACTTCAGGTCGGAGAAGATATTGAGCTTCTTGATGAATTCCTCCTCACCCAGACGCCAGGCGGCAGATACGGCAGGGAAAATGCCCCACTTGTTGTCGGCACTGAACTTGGACGAGCCGTCGGCACGCAGAGTAGCACTCAGCAGGTACTTGTCCCTATAGTCGTAGTTGACACGGGCGAAGAAAGAGAGCAGGTTATCATCATCATTCAGATAAGAATCAGACGCCGAAGGTGTACCGATACCCATGTCATCCAACTGGAAGTCATCGGTAGGCAAATTACTAACCTCGGTGTGAACATAACGTTCCCAACGGTGCACATACTCCTGCCCCAGTTGGGCGGTCAGCTTGTGCGCTTTCTGGAAACGGGTTTCGTAAGTCAGCACGTTCGAGGTCTGAAAACTGCCATCTTCCGTATTACGGATAGAGCCATAAGTACCGTTACGGCGTCCCATGATGGACTGGTCGCCATAAAACAGCTCGCGACGTTGCGCACGGTAACGCATACCGGTGTTGTTGCGGAAAGTCAACCCCTTCATTATCTTGTAGGTCAATCCGCCATTAGCCTGTAGCGTACGGATTTCGCGGTCGTCTTTTTCTTCAGCTGCGTTTATCAACGGATTCTGCATCACATTGCCGGCCTCATCGGTCAGCAGCGGGTCTTCACCCATCAGCAGTTCGTCGTCGCTGCCCTTAATGCCGATGGTAGGACGGTATTGCAGAATCTGTGCCATCTTGTTGAAGCGGGCATCCGTGTTGCTGCCTCCTTCGTTAGTACCGTTGCCTGCCACGCCTGCTCCGTAAATACTACGATAGTCGAAGTTGATGCGTGCAGTAACGCTGAGTTTGTCGTTCACCTTGCCGTTCACACCCAGAGTAATGTTGTGGCGCTCGCTGCCGCTGTATACCATGGCTCCCTCATCCTTGTTGTAGCTATAGGCCAGGTTGTACTTCACCGCTTCGCTGCCACCGTTCACGCCTACACGGTAGTTCTGCGTCAGCGTGGTGCGTCCCATGGTTTCGTCCAGCCAGTCAATGCCGGGACGGTTGCCATAGTTTTCGTGCAGTTCCAGGAAGCTGCCGTAGCGGTTCTGCCAGGCGGTCATGGTTTCTTCGGGGGTGGAGGTCAGCCCCACGGTGCGTTCATAGTCGGCCAGCACAAACTCTTCGGTACTCAGCACGTCGAGCTTGTTGGCAAGCTTGCGGAAACCCACATAGGCGTCAAACGTCACCTGTCCTTTGCCCTCCATGCTCTTGCCACTCTTGGTCGTGATGAGTACCACACCGTTGGCACCCCGGGCACCGTAGATGGCGGTGGCAGAAGCGTCCTTCAGCACGTCGATGCTCTCAATGTCGGCGGGGTCGAGGCTGGACATACCGTCCTCTGTGGGGAAACCATCTATCACATAAAGAGGCTCATTGCTCTGAGTAATGGAGATACCGCCACGCACACGAATGGAAGCCTCTGCACCCGGCTGACCGTCGGTCTGTACAATCTGCACACCCGCCATGCGTCCGGCCAATGCCTGTGTGGCATCCGAAGTGGGTACTTTCATTAGATCCTCACTCTTGATAGAGGCTACGGAACCGGTCAGGTCCTTGCGCTTCACGGTAGCATAGCCCACAACAACTACTTCTTCAAGCAGCTGGTTGTCAGCCTCCAGCGTCACATCAATCTTACTACGTCCCCTCACGGGCACTTCTATGGTTTTCATACCGATGTAAGAGAACACCAATACGTCTTTCTTGGCATCATTGATGGTTATGGTGTAGTTTCCGTTCATATCGGTGATGGTGCCCACGCCCGCCGCACCTTTGAGGCTGACGTTTCCGCCTATCACTTCCAGATTTTCATTGTCCATCACTCTACCGGTGACGGTCAGGCTTTGCGCACGAAGGCCGGAGATGCCTACCACCAACAGCAAAGCTAAGATAAGATTTCTCATTGTTGTTTAAATATTAATAGAATTTTAAATGAATTATTTCCATGCTGACATTCAAAAAAGATTAAAGAAAAGCCCGACAAACGCCCTCTATTTCTTTTGAATGCTTTTATAAATATGCTTTGTTTAATATTGTTCGGCACCAGCAAGATTGTAATACAGTCTATCTTTCTGCCCATCCACCTCAACTTCTACCACGATGCGGCCATCACCAGCTTCAGCAAGTGAAGCATGAATGGTTGTGTTATCCGCCTGCTTGCGCGGACAGATAACGGTGACATAACGAACAGGGGTTTCATCGTTCTTCTTTACATTGAAAGAGAATGCCGGACGGCGAATGCGTTCGCGATAAGCCACAGAGTACCATCCTTCCTCCTCTACCATCTCCATCGGATGAGCCGAGAAGCACTGCAACCGCACGTTGCTCTCACCATCGTAGTGGGTAGTCAGGCGGTTTTGTTCGCGACTGGCCTCCACTGCCCCGTCGCACAACTGATAGTGCAGGTTTACCGTACCTGTTGCCGGACCGATAGCCTCGTCCACCAACACGAAGTAACTGCCTCTGACAAAGAACACCGAACGTCGGTGAAGCAAACCGGAATATCCTGGATTCTCTGTTACCAATATCCGAGTATCACCCTCCGCCTTCCACAGGCGGGTGACAGATTGGGTTGTCTCCAGATTGCGGTTGTCGAGCGTCAGCGTGTTGTGTACAGCAGTCTGCCGAAACCAGTTACGCTGTTTCCACACTTCCTCATCGCCTCCGAACACATAGCAGCCCGAGTCGGGAAAGAGGTTCTTTCCGCCCGACCACAATTCAAAGGTACCGTTGTCCGGCTGACAATGCCATTCTCCCTTCGGACCAGCCTTGAGCACCATCACCGTAGCATCTTCCTTCCACCCGTTGCGTAAGGTGAAGAAACCAGTGACAGGCGAAGCATACGACAGATGAATGGGACACCGCCCTTCCTTGCCCTGCGTAGCAAAGTAGCGCAACTGCTCATCATCAGGGAACTGGGCAGACCATCTCTTAAAACTCTTGACAAAACTGTAGGGAGCCGACCGCCTTCCGTCGCTAAAACAGGGAACAGTATAGTCGGGAAACAGGGTGTTCAGGTAGAAGTGCATCATCTGGTGAATGGTCTCAACATATGAGTCGGGAAAATCCTCACGAAAGCCATTAGCATCGGCCATGGATAGTGCCTGGCTAAATATGTCAATAGCCGCAGCATGGTATCCCAAATCAAGTTCATACTGTCCACCGTCGGCATAGACCTGCTTCCTGATTTCACGGTTCAGAACATCTATGCCACTCTGACGCCACCGGGAGGCTTCGGCAAATTCGGGAAAGAAGATACCTGCATTGAGCACGTACTGGGCCTCGAACAACAAATGATTGCCCTCGGCAGAATAGTTTTCCTGAACGTGCACGGCATGCTTGTGATAGTTCACCAAAAACTCCGTAAGGAATGCAGGCGTGAAATACCGGGAAGGAAGGAACAGCAGGAACTGATCTATCTGGTCTTTCAAGCGAATACCCGTCTCCAGCGGACGCCAAGCAAAACGCACGTTTTCGATTTCGCCCTTCACACTGTCCACATCGGCCAGCTCATACAAATCGGGATTTATCTTCACCAACGGGTTCTTACGAATCCAGTCCACGTACTGCAATACCCATTCGCGAGCATACTTCTCATCACCCGTCACCCGGTAAGCCTTACCCATGGGAATGAACCATTTATGACGATGAAGCTGCCAGCGCAATTCGTTGTCGCGCACCGGCCAGTATTTCCAATCAATATCCTTGCCGTAGTTGAAGGACGGTTGATAACCGGTATGCACAAAGAATGTGTGCTCCAGGGCCTCATCAGCCCACTTCCGCTCGGTGGGACTGAGAGTCACTTTATTCAAATCCAAAGCCGGATAAACCACACCGGCACGTTGCCGAAAATAGTCCAACAGAGCTTGAGCGGCTTTCTTCCAGTTTCCGCGACCGTAAGCTTCCTTCACCTGCTCCAACCCCGGATAATCCAAGTTGAGCAGTGCAAAAGCTTCCTTGTTCAACGACTGAGCCTGAAGAACCATAAAGGTTAACGGCAAAGCAAGCAGTAAAGCATATATACGTTTCATTAATTTAAAGTTACAATAATTACTATCATTTATTTATAAATTCATCACATTATTTCATCCGTGTCATTTGTTTCATCCCCCATCATCTATTCCGTGTCATGACAGGCGTTTTGTCTACCGCTTCCTGCACCTGCCACACACCGTCGATTTCATCGTAGAGTACGGAAGAAGAGGCATAGCGACGCATGTAAGGTGTGCCACCAATCTGCGGATTGTCTGCCCCCAGGCTGAACACCACGGGAACGGCATCGTGAGTCACCTCCAGCGCGGCCGGTTGCGAGGCATCGAGCACGGCGCGTATCTTCCAGTCGCCCACCTCAAAGATGTGATTGCCAGTGCTGCGCAACAAAGGTATATCGGCGCCCGTATGCCCCACCCGAACCACAGCCAGGAAACGCGCCGCACTACTGCCTTCCACCGTAGCAGTGAGGTGCCACTGATTGGGCGTAGCGGTCGTAATCTGTGCGGGCGGCACTCGGAACCGGTCCGTCTGACTCAAACTGAACGGCTCTCCACAAAACAACTGCGTCACCGCCACATAACTGCCATCGGCTCCAGCTGTAGTGAGCATCTGTTGTTCTTCGTCGATGCTGAAACGCACCGGGCTATGCAACAACCACTCCCAACGCACAGGCTCGGAAGCCTCCAACTCATCGTAAACAAGCAATATGTCTGGATGCAACATCAATACATGCCTCCGATAGCAATTCAACGGAGTGTCACCGAAACCATTTTCCGGTGTCTGGCTAATACCAGCCTGTTCGAAAGCAGAGACCCACATGGGGTCATCGGACACGCCACAATAAGCATGTGAAGCATCGCCCAAGCAATAACTGATATGACTGCCTCCCAAGGCACGGACTACGCTGCCATATCCTTTCGTGGAATAGGGCTGTCCTATACCATTGACCAACAGCGTATTGTGCGCACGGCTATGACGATAGGACATCAGGTTGTGGGCATCGCTGAAATTCTGATAATAACCAGTACTGCGATAAACGGGCTGCCCCTCATAGAGCAGATTGAACGCATTCTGGCTGGCCGTTGTATGACTACCCGAACCGAATGTGCTGGAACGGAACGACAGAGCCAAATCATCATCCGTACTCCCCGGATGACTGTGCATGGCCACTTCGCCCGTATCCTCATACCACAACATTTTGGACGCATCGGCGGGGAAAACCGTATCGTAAGTGCGGTCGGCACACATGCGGTAAAGGCGCAGCTCATAGTCCTGAGCCACCAGGTCGGCACACTCGGCGGCATACCAGCCCGCATAAGCATCGCCAGTTTCGCGAGCCAAATAATCGGCAAAGGCAGCTGTTAGCCGGTTAGGGGTGTCGCCCTCCTCGCTAGCATCGCCAAAACCATTGCTGGCCGAATGAGGCGGGAAGCTATAAACCAAGGCCTGGCCGGAAGCACGATACCAAGGATGCCCAAGAAAGTCGAAACGAGCCACATAGGAAAGCAAAGCCGGCATATAAGCCAGTGTATGAACATTGGCCGGGAAATAGCCCGTTCCGTTGTGCCACAGGCCATCGGTGTTGAAACCACCGGCCGGAGCACGGGCCGTCCACAGCTCATAATAGTATTCCAGCATAGGTAACACTTCACTGCCATAAACCGGATGGTCGTAAAGCAAGAAGGCTATCTGGAAGTAAGTACGCATGTTCTGCTGCCAAAAATGATTGTCAAATATATGATTTTCCTGATAACCCAAGTTTTCTTTATAATAACGGCGCAAGACACGCATCAGCAACTCTTCGGCTGCCGAACGTTCTGCCGGGTCAAGTCTGTCGTGAAGCAAGTCGTAAGCCAAAAGGCAACATATAGCCACATCGGACGACGTGAAATTGTCGGCAAACAACTGCCCGTCGGATGGAGAAGCCATGCAAAATGCCTCCAACATTTCGTGCAGCTTGTCCGCATAGCACGACTGGAGCGTGAGGTAGGCTGCCTGATAGAGCCAAAAAGCCTGTGCCTTCAAGACAGATGCCTGGGAACAAAGATCGCCCAAAGCCTGATAATTGGTGTCTAAAGCTGTTGCCGCGCGTGTCAACAATGCCTTATATTCGGAATGGGAAGCCACTTTACGACGCGCCTCGTCAATACGAGGAGCCAGAAAACAATATAGACGCGGATAATCACGCGGCGCGTTGCAAACAAAATCGGCAAAGGAAGGGGTGACAAACACAGCTTCGTCACCTGTCACCTCGAAAGCGATGGCCTCACTCCATTCGCCTGCGGCTGTCCCATCGGCGGCACAAGAGCGAAAGCGCCAGTACCATGTGCCCGCCTTTAGAACGCGGTGGGGATTGAAGAAGCATCCCGTCTGCAAAGTGGAAACAAGGGTCTCAGACGTATTGAACGATGCGCTAGACGAAAGGGCAAACTCCAGCATCTCGCCCGTCTTCTGGCTTTGGGGCACTATGAGGGGAGCCGGGTTAATCATCAGCTCGTTATCGGCCTTCGGATAAGGCTGTGTGCGTATCTTGTCGCGATAGGCATCGGGAACCTCGACAGCGGGTACTTCCTGTGGTTCGTCGGTCGGAGGAAGCGAATCAGACGTACAAGCGGCCAAAGAGAAAAGAAGGGCTATGAGAAAGACATGTTTCATGATCATACTATAAGAAAAAATGTACCCAATCACTACAGAGATTACACGAATTACTACAGATTATCCAATCGGAGTTCCGTTATTATAAACAAGCATCTGTAAAAATCCGTATAATTCTGTAGTGAATGGAAATACTGGAATATAGAGAAATAGAATAGTTCAGGTCAGGAATTGCGGCTATCCGAGCGGACTTCCGCCCTCCTCTTCGCTTCCGCCACTGCCGGTTCCGCCTGTTGCGCTTTTTTCTTCGCCATTCCAACGCGTCCAACGCACGCTGGCGGGAGCCAGGTTACGCGTCACAGCACGGCCCTGCGTATAATGGGTTTCGGGGGTAAAACGGATGCGAGTCAATTCGATGTCGTCGGCGGTCACCTTGTCGGGCGTGTCCTGCCCACCCTTGCGTGCGGCAATGGTGTAGCGGAAGAAACCGATGTCCTGCAGATGGACGCTGCGACCGGCGTTCATGCCACGCGCCATGACACTGGGCAGCACCGACAGCACAGCCAGCACGTCGGCCTTGTGTACGGTAGACATTTCCATGATTTGTTCCACCAGTTCATCCGTCTCCATAGGACGGTCGGTAATAACGGCGTAAGGATAGTACTTGCCGTTGGATTTCAATTGTTTGGGTTTGAAATATGCCATAGTCTTTCAGATTTTCACCTCTTGCAGAAGAGGCAGTTAAACATTTGGTTTTCTGTGTCATTCTATAGTAATCGACGACACGGCGACCCGTAGGGCACGACACGTCGGCCCGCTGTACACCAGACGGCGACCCGTTAGACACCAGACGGCGGTCCGTAGGATACAAGACGCCGTGTCGTCGGCAAGACTTCGAGGGGGGGGGGGAAGTTATTCGAAGATGGTCAGCATCGGGCGGATAAAGCCTCTGGTGCTATAGACTGCATCGGCCTGGCCAGCCTGACACGTATATGCTGAAGCCTCGGCTGCTGCATCATTGCCATTTCCAATGGTAAATACAGAGAATTTAAGACCCGAGTTGATGGTACTCGACAACAGATACCATCCGTTTGAAGCAGCGGCTGCATCACTGCCAGGATTGGTCAAGAAGCTTTGTGGAGTCACGATTTTGGCAAGTTCGGCATCGGCCTCTTCACCAAAGATTTTTCCAGTCAACACCTCCAGCTGCTTATAGGTTGGGATATACCAGGAACTGATGTTAGCACCTGCAACGGGGTTGCTCGCCAGCCATTCATTGTATTTGGTATAAACACCACCTGTAAAGTCCTTGCAAACGCCTGTGGCGGAATTCAGCAGATAATCCGTGGCAGTGAAACCTTGGAAATTAGTGGCCGACGCGGTCAGAGTCGGAAATGCTTCTGCATCGGAGGCCGTCAGGTTCATGCGAGGCGTGGCATTGCCCAATGCTACTGCATAAGCCTTGATAGTCTTGGTCGCATAGCTTTCGCCATAGCTGGCAGAAGTATCATCGGTACCTGATATTGCCATGGAAAACACCACAGCCACCGCATCTGTAGCCTCAGCCACCACTTCGCCCTGAGCATTGATATAGGCACCTACCTTCAGTTCGCCTGCCGGCTGGGGTTCTTCGGGGTCAGTTTCTTCACCCTCGAAAGCATCATCTATCACAACTTCCACCTTAATTTTGTCATCGCCTGGTTCTTCACTCGGCTTCAGGCTGACACTAGTGTTACTTTGAAGGCTCTTCATTTGGTCAGAAGTAAGCTGGATACTCTTGGTAGAGTTTCCGTCTTCATTGCTGAAAGTAATAGTAGAAGTACGGTCTTCTTCGGCTACAGTAGCCAGCACATAGCAATAGAAAGCAAACTCACCATCAGTCAGCACAGGCACGTAGCTATCGACAGTAGCCTGAAGCTGTCCCTTAGTAGTAGCCTTGCCCGTAGCAACGTTGAATCCGGCGCCTGCATAGAGATTAGGATTGATGTGAGTAAGACCCGTCAGGCCCAATGCTTCCACGTCAGCAGTCTTCACGTTAATGCGGGTGAAGGGGCGCTTTAGGGTAACGCTGCCTGATAAATCGCCGGTTGCCACGGCTGCACAGAAGGCATCGGCGGCAGGATTGTTGAACAAGTCGTTGGTTTTGTTCAAACGATAGGTAATGTTGGTCAAAGCATCGGCCTTGTAGATGGTGGTCGAAGTAGACGTATAGTCGTCACCGGCCACATAGTCGGCCCAGAACAGATATTGGGCAGCATCGGCATTCTTTTCAAACTCAAAGGTAGCCTTTCCGGCAGTCACGGGCTGCACCATGCGGGTGCCTTCGATGACTGTCCCTTCGCTGTCCACTGCTTCCATGATGCAACGCATCACATATCCCTGTACATCAGCCACTGCACGCGTATCGGGTGTGGCACCGCTTACATTCACTGAGAGAACGACTTTACCGCCGTTGGTTTCATTGCTGGAAATGATTTCCTCCTGACTGCACGCTGCCATAAAGAGCAGGGTGAACACAGCCATCACTGAATAGAAAAAGTTCTTTTTCATGGTTACTTAAAAGTTTTATTTGTATATAAATATAGTTACTTAATTATGCTTGTTTTCATTTAAATGACCTCTACCTCCATGTCTATCTCGTCGTCGAAGTCGGGATCAATGCCCACACCATCCTCAGCCAGGGCTGGATCGGCCGTAAGGAAGTTGTCACGAACGGTGGTAAGCATGCCGGGAGTACAGCGCAAGCGTATGATGGAGCGTGCCACGGTCTTGCTCTGGCTGTCCACCACTTCTACTTCCACAGGCACAGCTGTGTCGGCCTCGTTGCACAACACATAGTCAAAGCCTATCTCAAAATCCTTGACGGGTGTTTCGGGCAGGGTAAACTCCTTACTATAGCTCATGTAGAGCAGAGAATTGCGCAACTGTCCGGTGAGCACATCAAAACCCATAGGCAAATAATCGCTGTACTTCACACGCACAGTGAACTTGTTGCCACTTACTTCGCCTGCTGAAACCTTGTCCATCAGCTTGTCGAGGTCGGTAGCCAGCAGGCGATAGCGTGCCACAGGACGGCTGAGTGTCAATTCAAGTGGCACCTGCACGTTCCAGTCGTTGCGATAACTGCTCAAGTCCACTTCCTGCATGGCATAAAAGGCGTCTTTCCAGTCGGTGTTGCCTTGGTAGCGTCCATTGCCGATGACAGGAGTCAGGGTAGTGGTATCGTAGAACCAGTCAGCCTTCTGGTCAGCCTGCACATAGTCGGCCCAAACAGCCAGTCGGTAAGGGCGTGCGTGAAGTTTCAGGGATACGGGCACAGTGAGCAGGGTACGTCCGTCCACTACTTCTTCGTAAACAACCTGCCGTACGGAAGTGGCGTCGCTCAGATAGGCATCCACAATAAAACGGTGCAAGTAGGCAGCATCGCCCTCTGCGCGGGTAGAGAAAGCTTTCGACGCGGCATCGGAAACAGTTAGACGGAGCGACAACTGTGCCTTAACCGTCACCTCTGTAGGGTCTACCCCCCACTCTCCTGTAGCTGTCATTTCGGGTTCTTCGTGCAACTGGCAAGAGGCCAACAAGAAGATGCAACTGCCCAAGAGGCTGAAAATATGTTTGAATATCTTTTTCATTGTCTTCATATATTTAAGATTAAAGGCGATAGACCAGCGAAAGTCCCAAACGGGTCAGTCCCCAATAGTGACGGATGCGGGTATTAATCAATGCGCCGTTCTCTATATTATAATAGGTATTGTATTTCAGGTTGGCATAACCCACACCTACATTGAACTCGGCTCCCCAGTGCTGCCCCAAAGGCAGTTTGTAACCATAGCTCAGTCCGGCTCCCAGCAATGGACGACCGGCATCTTGATAGCGGTTGTCCTCCCACTTAAAGTTGAACCAGGCAGCATGGGCATGCAACCCCAAGAAGTGTCCCCGTCCGACCTCGCTTCCTGTCCACCAGCGCAACTCGGGCTGCAAGGCAATGACGCGAAGGGCATGTTCACGCTGCGCATCCCACAGACTCCACATCACAGGCAAGTCGAGAGTCATCTTGCGGTGTAGCTGCACTTCGTAAGCCAAGTTGAGCACACCGATGGCATCGAAAGCCACGTTCGTTTTCAGAGCATGATATCGATTACCCGTAACGGGCACAGCTGTCTTCTTTGCTTTCTCAACGACAGGATTCTTACCAGCAGACTTCTTTCCGGCAGACTGTTTCACCAAAGTGTTTTTCTGCTTGTGGGCAACAGGCTTGGACGTCGGTTTGCCCGAAGGTTTCCACACTGCCGTTTCTTCGGGCTCGGCCGAAGTCTGTATCAGAGGCTTCACAGGAACCTGTGCCCCAACAGTCAGTGCGGCAGCCAAGCAAAAAGCCGACAGAAGAATACGTAAGATGAATGTTTTCATGATGAATCAGTTTATGGATAAGTGGTACAATTCAGATTTCCAACTCGGGAACTTTGTCGCGCATGGTAGTGACGTAGCCATTCTCATCTACGATGGTTTCCTGCCCCTTGTAGGTAATGCTCACCTTGTCCTTGGTACTACGTATGAAAAACGAAGGTGCGCCTTCGGCCTTGAGGTTAACACTGATAAGCCAACCACCGGCCTTAATACGGCCGTCCTCCAGAATTTCGGGTGCCTTGGCAGGATACTTCACAGCATGAGTGTTAATAATGGTGCCAAAACGATAGACTTTGGCTTTCTCCGACTTGGCCGTAAAATGATAATGGTTAGGATACTTTTTAAAGTTACCTTTATCATCGGCACGCAACCAGTTATGGGCTGGTACAAAGAATTGGCTGGTAGTATCGGTCTGCAAAGCACCTGTAGAGAAAATGTAAGCATCTGAAGCTCCCCCTCGTCCCGAGAGACCCTGTACATGAATATAACGTTTATCTGTTTTATCCACGCTCATTGGTTGAGTCACCGTATGCAACATAAAGGTATAATCAGCCGGTTCGGATGCTTCCAACTCATCGTAAATAAAAATATAACCAGTATTACCCAAGTTAACGATGTGGCGACGAAATTTCGTAAGAGGCACATCATCCCAACCATTCTCCGGTGTATAATGTACATCACTCTGCTCACCACGTTTCAACCACAGTGGAGAAATTACCTTACCATAAGCATTGGATGCATCACCCAGCACATAACCGATTTTCTCCCCTACATAATAGCGAGGAATCCATCCATAACCTTCCACACCTATGCGTTGTCCCATGCCATTGACAAGAATTGTATTGTGGGCACGAGTAGCACGATGACAAAGCATGCTATGCACATCAGTAAATTCGATGTGGTGGCCACTGCTGTAGAAAATGGACTTACCTCCGAAGAAGGTGTTGAAAGCGTTCTGGTTGGCCAAAGCATGGGAGGTAGAACCATAAGGGCTGCTGCGGAAGCTCCACATGGCGTTGCTGCCCACACGGTCCCAATTGGTCTGGAAAGATGCTAGGCCGGTTTCGGGGAAGACGTATCCCCAAGGTAAAGCTGTCAGACCAGGACCATCAGGCAAAGGTTTATCACACTGCAGACGGAACCAAGCCAAATCACCAGGCTTAGCCAGCAAAGCCTTCTTCAAGTAAAGGGGGTCAACTTTAAGGGTACGGCGTACAAAGTCGGCTGCATAAGTATTGCCAGTAAGACGAGCCAAAGCATCCAAATAACCGATACGTATGCTATTAGGACGTGCAACATTCTGATGTGAACTACCATTACCACCCGATTTGGAAAAAGGAGGCTGCTGGAAGATGGTATACATTACATTATTGGTATACCATGGATCACTGAAGAAATCAAAACCTGTAAGTTTTGTATAATAATAAGGCACTTCAATAAGAGTACGCGTATTAACCGTGAAATAGGAATCACCATTGTGCCAACCTCCATCTTTGTTCAAACCAGGAAAGCGTGCCAACCATACGTTATAACAGTAGTCAGTCCATGTATCGGCCTCGGGCAAGTCACCATAAGTGGCAAAAGCAGCCATGGTTAAAATACGAAGTGTCATTTGCCAGATATGATTCTCGGCAATATGATTCTCCATATAGTTATTGAAATGATTATACATGCCGTTGCCCTTCTCTCGGATGTCATCCAACAATTCTTTCTTCTGAGCAGAAGTCAGCAAGTCGTAGAAAGAATCGTAGGCCATAGAACAGAGTGATAGAAGGGTGGCATCGTTAAAATCGCCCTTCACGTTCGCGTTCTTATTCCAATCGGACATGATCATCACCCGACGGATAGCTTCATCGGCATACTTACGGTCTTTGGTCAGAAGATAAGCACGTATCAAGGCTTCGGTGTTTCCTTCTTCGGCATCGATAATGCGGCGGCTTTCGCGAGTGAGGTATGAATTGATCTGCATCTGGTTGGTAAGGCTCTTCACCTGACTGGTATTGATGTCCTTCACATCCTTCATGGGTGTGATCAACACTTTATCAGCACGTTCCAGATACCAGGCTCTTTCTACCTTACCCAGACTTTCTTTTCTGAACTTGTCCCATTCATCCTTAATAATCCAAACGCGAGGATGCGACAGGGGCACACACGCCAATACTTCTTTCAATGAAGGCGGGCAGAAACGATGTCCGTTGTCTTTTACCTCTACCTGTAAAGTCTCGCTCCACTGTGGTTGACCGTCCTTGACATAGGCATACTGCCAGTACCACGTACCAGGCGACAACGGTTTCTCTGGGTTGTAGAAAGGCCAGCGGGTATCTGCCTGAAAACAACCTTTTTTAAATGTACTATCTTGGGCATAACGTATCTTGTAAGCCAACTTACTCTTATCTATCTTTTTGACCAAATGTTCAAAACCGTCCATGGGAGCACCATCAGACTGGGCTTCGGCCGGCAACGGCCACTGAAAAGACACGAAGCGATCGTCGACCATCGCACCATTGAGCGGCGAAGGGGTAACACGCGATTCGTGCATCATACTTTGCTCCGTCAACCGGATGTTAGCCGGAGCTTTCTGAGCGCAGACCGGATTGATGGCTGCAGCAGAAAACAGAGAAATGAGAATCAAATTCTTCATGGTATGTATGTTTATTTAAATAATTCGCCTCATCGGATTTTCTGTTGGCAAATATCCGTATTTGCCCGAAAAAGATGTATCGTTTTTGTATATTCTTCCTTTCAATTTTGGCGATTTCTGTTTCATTTTTGTATATCAAGCTTTCAATTCTGTACAAGCACTTATTCAATCACCTGGGAATGAAACGTATAGGAGAATAGGAACTCGGCGTAGGATGTTGCTTCATCCACTCTAACAGCAGAACACGATGCTGCTTCAACAGCTCTGCATATCGACGTTCCACAGCTAAATTGCGCATCTCTCCCCGATCGCATGTCATGTCGTAAAGCAATTCGCGGTTCTTCCCGGCTTCATACAATACATATTTGTAACGGGGTGTACGTACCATCCAGCCGCACGTACCACCGGTCTGGGCAAACAAGGTTTCCGTAACCACATAGGAACGATGACTGAGGGTTGTGTCTCCACTTTCTGTCAACGCACGGAAACTGACTCCCTGTGCGCCGTCGGGCAACTTGACTCCCGACCAATCGCAAAGGCTGGGCATCAGGTCCACACCATTATTAATAAGCTGGGGCATCACGGTTCCAGCATGCTTCGTACCGGGCAGACAGACAATGAAAGGCACGTTAACCACTTCTTCGTAAAGAGCCGTTTTCTGATTCCACTGGTGAGCAGAAGCTCCATCTCCATGGTCGGAGGTAAAAATAATGAGGGTATTTTTCCACAGGTTCTGTCGCTCTATCTCGTCCACAATTTTACCGATTTCGACATCCACATGTTCTATCAACCGATAGTAGGCATTGAGATAACATCGCCAGTCATCGGGAGTATAGTGTCGGGTCGGATACAGACGATAGCTCTGCTCACGCTCGTAGCTCAGCACATCTGCATCATAAGGGGCTATAGGAAAGTTAGCAGGCAGGTTAGGGCAGTCGTCCAGCCGGGATTCTTCAAGGTTGGCAAACGGGGTATTCTGACAACGGGCATACTCACAAATGTTATGCGGATTGTCGAACGAAGCCACAAGGAAGAACGGCCTGGTGTGTTTTCGTTGCAGGAAACTTACCGCTGACTCGGCAAGTCCGTTATCGTTATGACCATGCAGATTCTCAAAACCGAAAGCATGCGCGGCAGGCAGAGAATTAGTATTGACGTGCCACTTGCCCGCATAGGCTGTTTCATAGCCTGCCTGCTTCAACAATGTGCCCAGTGTACGGCTGCGCAGGGAGTCGGGCATGGGTGTCTCGTTCTCGGCCATACCTATTTCGGCAGGCGTATGACCGGTAAACATAGATGCTCGCGACGGACCACTCAATGGTAACGAACAGTAAGCGTTGGTGAAACGCAAACCGTGTGCTGCAAGACGATCCATGTTTGGCGTATGCAAATCAACGTTTCCAGCACAACTCATAGCCGTAGCTGTTTGCTGATCGGTCATAATGTAGATAATATTGGGACGCTGCTGTGCCCAAAGGGAAGCTGGAAACATCAGCCCGGCTACCCAAGCAATTTTCAAAGGTTTCATACTGATTAAAACTGTTTTCAGGGATTATCGGGAGTTAACTGAATACTATTAATGGTTAACAATCCTCCCAACGAAACGAAACAGAATGACAAATTCCTTAAACTTCTTATAATTCCTCATTCGTCATTCCTTATTTTCAGGTACTTGAGCAATGCCTCCAAATAATAATAATCGGCATAGTTCAATGGCACGTCAATCTCGGAGCCATGAGGCAGAGAGCCGGTAGAATGCTTCAGTATGAAACCGGCATTATTTCCTTTAACGGCCAGATAGTCCTTGCCTGACAGACTTTTGAGTATCTTTTCAGCATGAATGAAGTATTTGGAACTATCGGGAACCAAGGTACTCAAATCGAGGAAAGCAGAAGCTATGACAGCAGCAGCCGAGGCATCGCGCGGCGTATTGGACATAGCAGGCGCATCAAAATCCCAGTAAGGAATGGCATCGGAGGTTGTGGTACGTCGTATAATCATATCGGCCACTTGGACAGCCTGTTGCAAAAAAGCGGTATCCTTCGTTTCTTTATAACATAAGGTATAACCATAGACTGCCCAACCCTGTCCGCGCGACCAAGCCGACTCATCGTTCTTACCCTGAAACGTCTGTTTACGTTCCACGGTACCATCGGCATTGTAACTCACTACGTGATAACAGGTATGGTCGGGACGGAAGTGATTAGCCATGGTTGTACGGGCATGGCGGACGGCGATGTCTGCATATTTCGGGTCACCAGTCAGTTTACTTACATTAAAAAGCAATTCCAAGTTCATCATATTGTCAATGATGACAGGAAAATGCCACGTGCCAAAATCCCAAGAGCGAATACATCCGATGATGGAATCGAAACGACTACATAAATTATTTGCTGTCTCCACCAACAATGGTTTGATGGTATCGTTCGGTGCCAGACGCAACGCGTTGCCATAACTGCAATTGACCATAAAACCAACATCGTGTGTGCCTTTCATATAACGCACATTGTTTAATTTATTGGTGAAGCGAATAGCCTGCATCTTCAAAGAATCATTACCAGTCAACTCGTAAGCATACCACAATGTACCAGGAAAGAAACCACTGGTCCAATCGGAGATAGTACAAAGCCTCCTTTTGCCTAACAGCTCTTTTGCCGGATTAGGATGGATAGAATCAATGTTCACTTTGTGTTCCAACTGTTCTTCCAGAAACGGTAACTCGTAACCCGCCCATGCAGTACGCGGCATCTTCATAGAATCGGCCAATTCGCTAGCAGTAGATAACAACTGATAAACAGCTACCTCTTCCACACTGTCTATCCATGTTCCAGTTGTAGTAGAAGTCTGATAACGACAAGCTGTCAGCCCCAAAAACAAGACGGTTCCTGCAAACAAAACTTTTTTCTTCATGTTCATGGTCTTTAGAATTCATATTATTAACAAACAACGCCGGACAACTCTTTCTATCGTCCGACGTTGCAAAGATAAAGCGTGTCATATACATACGCTTTCAAAATACGCTTTCTCTATTTCTGTTCTGTTGAAAATGCTTTCAGTTTTGTCCAGCCTCCTTTCATTTTTGTACAAGCACACTGTTTATCAATCTACTTTCCGTATTCTGAGGGCAAACAACCAAAATACTTTTTAAAACTGGTAGTGAAATAAGAAGGTGTATTGTATCCTACCATTACACTAATCTCGGCCACAGTATACCGTCCCTCTTTCAACAATTTACAAGCCCGATTGAAACGTACTTTACGGATAAAATCGTTGGTCGATTCTCCCGTCAAGGCTTTCATCTTAGCATGCAAGCTAGATCTACTCATACACATTTCACGAGCAAATTCATCAGTAGTAAAATCTACATCGTCCAAGTGTCGCTCCATAATATCCATAGCTTGCTTCAACAGTTTTTCGTCTAACGGATTCAAGGCAATCTTCTCCGGTTCTATCTCCATCGACTTGGAATAGTATTCGATGGCCCGATAACGCGTACGAAACAGATTTCGTATCTTAGTCACCACAATATTCAACACAAAAGGCTTTGGAATATAATCATCAGCTCCCACCTGTAAACCTTCCAGCTGTTCCTTAACATCGGCCTTGGCCGAAAGGATGATAACCGGAATGTGAGAAGTATTCATATTCTGCTTAATAGCGCGACACAGGTGCAAACCGTCCATGACAGGCATCATTACATCTGTCAAGACAAGGTCTACCGGCAGTTCCTTTAGCCGCTTCAATGCTTCTTCTCCATTACTCGCCTGCACCACCTGATACATAGTACCCAATTTTTCAGCTAGATAGCAACGAATATCTGCATTATCTTCCACCACCAAAACAGTTTCTTTCCGAATTTTGTCTTCCTGTGTAGATGTTCCGTCCTCATCCGACAAAGAAGCATCGACCGGCTCGTCTTCTGTGTCCACCATGTACATCTCCTGCCGATTGGTTGTGTGTACTTCTTCTATCTCTTCTGTAGTACACTGTTTTTCTTCCAAAGTGTAAGCAGATTCAACCACTGGCACTAAAACAGTGAACGTACTCCCCTCGCCTTCTTGACTTTCCATCTTGACGACACCGTGATGTAACTCCACCAGACGTTGTACCAACGAGAGACCAATACCACTACCCAAATGTTCACTATCCGCCTGATAGAAACGTTCGAATATTCTGTCTTGTTTACCAAGAGGAATACCAATCCCCGTATCCTTAACCTGTAACATCAACTCATCACCTTCCTGCCTCAATGTCACAGTTATACTTTTGCCCCTACCAGTGTACTTGAAAGCATTGGAAAGTAGATTATTTTCTATCAACTCCAAATATTCCGGATCGCAAAGAATCTTCCGGTCCTCCAAATCAGAGTCAAAACGGTAAACAATCTGCTTTTGCTGCGCCAGACGTTCATAGAAAAGAAAATTCTTCTCCATTATCTGTCGAATGGGTACAAGCCTTACTTTTAAGTGAAATACACCCAACTCGGCACGGCGGTAGTCCATCAACTGATTGACTAGATACAGCAGACGATCTGCATTGCGCCGGATGTGCTCCAACTGTCTACCCATCCAACGATCTTGTACCTTAGCCAGCAAATCTTGCAAAGGAGCCATAATCAACGTCAACGGAGTGCGAAGTTCGTGAGATATATTGATAAAAAAGCGCAGTTTCATTTCATTTACCTCCTTTAACCGTTCTTTGTCAATACGTTCCATTTCAAGCCGTGCCTTCATGATTTTACGTGTCCAAAAGTAGCGAACAACAAACGCGATGCTACCTGCAAACGCTAGAAAAAACAGTATACTGGCCCACCAGGTCTTGTACCAAACTGGCAAGACCACTATTTCGAGTTCTGTAGGATGATCACTCCAAATACCGTCGTTATTGGCCGCCTTCACCAAAAAACGATAGTGTCCTTGCGGCAAATGGGAATAAGACACCGTACGCATAGTATGGGTCACAGTCCAGTCGGCATCATATCCTTCCAACTTGTAAGCAAAGATGTTGTGATTACCCGCTATATAGTTGGGAACTACAAAATCCAGCGAAAACATGCTCTGCTCCGCCTTGAGCGTAATACGCCTTGTACGTCCGATATGTCGTTCCAAGATACCAGTCGTGTCACCCGGATGCACAGTTTTATTAAATAGACGCAATTCTGTGAAAATCACTGAGGGAGTATAAGGATTATCTATTAGCTGGTCAGGATAAAACGCCGTCAGTCCATTGACACCGCCAAAATATATCTGTCCGTTTGCTGTAAGACAATACGCATAAGGAGTAAACTGATTACTTTGCAAACCATCTGCTGCCGTATAGTTACGACATGTTCCCATACGAGGCACGAAACGGCTCAAACCACCGTTTGTACTAAGCCACAGGTTGCCAGAACTGTCTTCCAGAATACCATATATCACATTGTTAGGCAGACCATCCGCCGTAGAATAACGTACCACTTCCCCTTTGTTCTCATCGAAACGGTACAGTCCGTCACGAGTGCCCAACCAGAAAATGTGATTAGCCTGCTCACGTATGCACAATATTTTTTTTCTCTCTAGTTCATGTCCGGCAGGAAGTAAAGACACCCGCTCTAAGATATTCCCCACCATACGGAAGACATGAATACTTTCTTTATCACTAATCCAAATACGCTGTTTACTGTCTTCAAAAAACAATTGAATTTCGGATAGTTCTATAGGCTTTCCATCGGCTATTATCGAAAAATCTGTAAAAATCCGACTCTGTTTATTGAAACATTTAATAGTCCGTACCGTACTTACCCATAATTCGTTCTTACCCTTGGGAGTAAGGGTATACACACTACGACCGTCAGATGCCCTATCTGATGGCATAAAGTTCTCTATTCGCCCGCTTGACACATGCAAGATACTAAATTCACCAGCATGGCTACCAATGTACACCTCCTGTCGTTCTTCATCCACTTGCACAGCTTTAATGTCGTTCGAGGGAAGACCATCCTCTGTCGTAAAAGCCCTAAACAGTCCCTTTTGCTTATCATATAGGTTTAATCCACCGTTGGTACCTATCCACAGATTCTGTTTTTTATCCTCAACGATACAACTAATCACATTATTGTTCAACGAATTACGACCGGGCATCCGACTAATATAACGAAACCGATTCTTCTGTTCATGATAATAGTTCAATCCGCCGAAATAAGTTCCCATCCACATGCCTCCCTGCCGATCACAATACAAACTGCGTACCGATGTTTGAGACAAACTAGCTGGATTGGAGGGATCGTTCACATACTGTTCGAACGTGTCATCCTCCTGACGGTAAATATTCAAAGAAGTAAACGTGCCTACCCACAAACGGTTCCAATGATCCAAAGCCAACGAACGTACATAGTCTGATCCGATACGGCGCTCTCCTCTGGCTGTATAATGCCGTACTGTGGTATCGCTTAGGTCAAAACGATACAGTCCTTGCCCTTCCGTAGCCACCCACAAGTAAGAAGGAGCCTGCATAAGTGCGGTCAAAATCCGACAATTTTCTAATTCTTTGAATGAATACTTTCTGACTTCTTTTTTACCACCAGAATATATGTACAAACCCTTATCTGTACCTATATAAATAAGAGAATCGCGACGAGTGAGCGAATAACATTGCTCTACATCGACAAATCCAGTAAGTTCTGCAGGTTTCGATAAGCCCGCATGAACATCGAACATATACAATCGGTTCCCAGCCAAAAACAACAGGCTCAATGAATCAACAATAGCCACATGAGTAACGGCAAGTCTTTTGTTCAAACTTTCTTTCAAACTGTAATTACGGAAAGCATCCCGATTGGCATCATAGCAAGAAAGGCCGGACTCGGTACCTATCCACAATCGGTCATGCACATCTATGTCCAGTGCATACAGAAAATCGTTAGCAAGTGTAGTCGTATCCCGACTATCGTGACGATATACTGTAAAATCATAACCATTGTACTTATTCAACCCATCCTGCGTAGCGAGCCACAAACACCCCTGACTATCCTGTACAATGTCTAGTACCGTACTCTGCGACAAACCCTCTTCCAAACCTATACGGGCAAAACTTAGCTCCGAATTGAACTGTGCCTGTGCCTTTGTCACAATCAACATAACCAACAAACAAATGGCATAAACTATTTTTTTCATAGTATACATTCTTGACATTTCGGAGCTAAGGTACAATATTTTTTAAAAGCCAACAAAAAAGGGATAGGAAAATTACTTCCCATCCCTTCCTTTATTCATCCTCTTTTTAGAAGATTATTCTTCATCCATCAAAATCTCCAGAATCTGGCAAGCAGCCTTGGCAACCGAAGTACCGGGGCCAAAGATAGCGGCTACACCAGCCTTGTACAGGAAGTCATAGTCTTGTGCGGGGATTACACCACCGGCAATCACTACAATATCCTCACGACCCAATTTCTTCAATTCGGCAATGATTTGCGGAATCAAAGTCTTATGTCCGGCAGCCAATGAAGATACGCCCACTACGTGAACGTCGTTCTCAACAGCTTCGCGGGCAGCCTCGGCCGGAGTCTGGAACAACGGTCCCATATCCACGTCGAAACCGCAATCGGCATAACCGGTTGCTACAACCTTAGCACCACGGTCGTGTCCGTCCTGACCCATCTTGGCAATCATAATACGCGGCTGACGACCTTCTTTCTTAGCAAACTTCTCGCACAACTCGCAAGCATGCTTGAAGTCGGCATCATTTTTACTTTCTGATGAATACACGCCTGAAATAGTTCTGATTACAGCTTTATAACGTCCTACTATCTTTTCGCAAGCATAAGAGATTTCGCCCAAAGTGGCACGAACACGAGCGGCCTCGACAGCCAGTTCCAACAAGTTGCCCTTGCCGGTCTTTACGCATTCGGTGATAGCATCCAGCGCTTTGTCCACATCAGCCTGGTTGCGTTCTGCCTTCAAGCGTTTCAGGTTCTCCAACTGTTCCTGACGAACAGCTGTATTATCAATTTCGAGAATATCAATCGGAGCTTCCTTCTCCAGACGATACTTGTTCACACCGACGATAGTCTGTGCGCCACTATCGATACGGGCCTGAGTACGTGCGGCAGCTTCCTCGATACGCATCTTAGGAATACCGGTCTCGATAGCCTTGGCCATACCGCCCAGTTTCTCGATTTCTTGAATGTGCTCCCAAGCCTTGTGAGCTATTTCATTGGTCAGCGACTCTACATAGTAAGAACCACCCCACGGGTCAACGTTCTTGCAGATGTTGGTCTCTTCCTGAATATAAATCTGAGTATTACGTGCAATACGTGCAGAGAAGTCAGTCGGCAAAGCGATGGCCTCGTCAAGAGCGTTGGTATGCAGAGACTGTGTATGTCCCAATGCGGCAGCCATAGCCTCGATACAAGTACGGCCTACGTTATTGAACGGATCCTGCTCGGTCAGCGACCAGCCAGATGTCTGCGAGTGAGTACGCAGTGCCAACGATTTCGGGTTCTTCGGATTGAACTGTTTCACAATCTTAGCCCACAGCATACGTG
>OMCT01000117.1_pt1 | contig 65201 bp, 50 predicted proteins | sample 1674301 | NCBI WGS metagenome assembly OMCT01 (sample SAMEA103958158, study PRJEB25191) | human gut metagenome
ACAATCCGATCGAATATATTCTGGAGTCGATACAGACTATTTACAGCATTCATCACAAGAACGGTGCCATTCGTCGGGTGAATGTAAACATTGCCGCCACAACGGTCGAGAATTACCGCAAGCTGAAGGAGGCGGGCATCGGTACGTATATTCTCTTTCAGGAGACCTATCATAAGGAAAATTACGAAAAGCTCCATCCACGGGGACCGAAAAGCAATTATGCCTATCATACGGAAGCCATGGACCGGGCCATGCAGGGCGGCATCGATGATGTCGGTTTGGGTGTTCTTTTCGGTTTGAATACATATCGTTACGATTTTGTCGGTTTGCTGATGCACGCCGAACACTTGGAGGCTACCTTCGGAGTAGGACCTCATACCATCAGCGTTCCCCGTATCTGTTCGGCCGACGACATTGATGCCAGCACCTTCGAGAATGCCATTTCCGACGAGACTTTCCAGAAGATTGTAGCCGTGATTCGTGTCAGCGTGCCTTATACGGGCATGATTATTTCGACGCGCGAGTCGCAGAAGTCGCGCGAGAAGGTGCTCGACATCGGCATCTCACAGATCAGTGGCGGTTCGCGCACCAGTGTGGGAGGCTATGCCTCACCCGAACTGCCGGAAGAAAATTCCGCCCAGTTCGATGTAAGCGACACCCGGACATTGGACGAAGTGGTCAACTGGTTGCTGCGTTTGGGATACATTCCGAGCTTCTGTACGGCCTGTTATCGTGCCGGACGTACCGGAGACCGGTTCATGTCGTTGGTAAAGACCGGCCAGATAGCCAATTGCTGCCTGCCGAATGCCCTGATTACGCTGCAGGAATACCTGGAAGATTATGCATCGGACGCAACGCGTGAACTGGGCAGGCAGATGATCAGACAGGAGATGCAGCATGTGCCGAATGCCGCCATCCGTACGCGGGCTTCCGAGTATTTGGAGCAGATTGTAAAAGGAGAGCGGGATTTCCGCTTTTAAAGCAGGTGTGATAATCTAAAACAAAGGAAGCTGTCGGTTATGAAAGGATTAAGGTTATTTATTTTCTTGGTTTGTCTGAGCTTGGTCGGTTCGGTCTATGCGGATGAACCGGATCGTTTCTTCAACCGGTATAACTTTCATTTCATTACCGAACGTGTCGGACTTCCTCATTGTTTCGTAACCGATATCATACAGGATTCTGACGGATACATCTGGACGGCTACTCATAACGGCATTGGTCGGTATGACGGTTATCAGTTCTTGAACTACAATACCCAGACGTCTCCCATACGTCTGAAGAACGATTTCGTACAGAAGTTGTGCGAAGATCGTTTCAAACGTTTGTGGGTGGCAACCGAAGGAGGGTTAGATCTGATCGACCTGAATACGTATTCATCGGTGCCGTTGCCTTTCCCGACCGACACCTTGATGAACGCCCTTCAAAGCAGCTTTATCCATACCATTTACAAGGACAAGAAAGAGAACCTGTGGATTGCGTGCGACAATGATTTATGGTACCTTCGTTTGGACAGTGACGGGAAGGTATGCGAGTATCAGGTATTGAAGTCGCAGGCTACTTCTCCCATTCATGCCGTGGTCGATATGGGCACCTATGTGTGTGCAGGCATTGACAATAAGGTTTGTGTGATTCAGAAAGCCGGAGGGCATTCCTTGAAAGCGGTTCCGCTGTCCGACAGTCTCGTACCATTCAGTGAGGACTGGCGCATAGCCTGTATGCTGAAGGATGGTGATTACCTTTGGATCGGTTCCAATCGTGGACTGTTCAAATACAATCATACTACGAAGAGCCTGAAACGTTATCGTTATTCTACGCATCGGCCCGGTATGTTGAGTCAGGCTTACATCACCGATATCAAACTGACGGAACGTGGTTATCTGATTGTCTCTACCCTGAACGGAGTAAATGTTTACCATCGCGATACGGATACTTTCTCGTTTATCCGGCAGGGAAGTTCGCACAATGGTTTCAGTATCAACTGCAATGGCATTAACTGCATTTTTACGTCGGGCGAAACCATTTGGTTGGGTACAGAAACCGGAGGTGTAAACCTGTTGTCTCCCAAGCGGCTGCAAACCGAGATGTGGACATGTCCTGTTTTGGGAGAAGGGGATGAAAATACGCCGGTCAATACGATCACCGAAGATGCCTCAGGTAATTTGTGGATCGGACTGGTCGAAAAAGGACTGGTGGAGTGGAATCCGGAAACAAAATCTTGTAAGCGTTATCTGTTTTCACCCGGTGATATGACCTCCATCAGCAACAATACGATTAACGGACTTCTGGCCGATGCCAATAATCACTTATGGATTTATACGTGGGGAGTCGGCATTAACGATTTGGATTTGAATCATCCGGACAGGCTATTCAAGCGATATACCCGCGAGGAGTTCCCTTCTTTGCAAGGCGATTTCATCAGCAGTGCCTGCGAAGATACCATTAACCGGGGCATCTGGTTTGGCTCTACACGCGGAACGATGTTCTATGATAGAAATACGGATTCATTTGTCAGGGTACTATTTGACGGGGTTGAAAATGAGTTCGAGTCTATTCACGCCCTTCTGATAGACAGGAAGAAACGTTTATGGGTCGGCTCTTCACAGGGAGTGTTTGTTGTTGATCTGTTTTCGTTTGCAAAGTCCCGTAAGCGCTTCGATTATACTTATTTGCGCTATAAGTTGGACGATCCCGAATCGGGCAAGATTGAAAAGATAAACAGTATTCTGGAAGATCATGAAGGCAATATCTGGTTAGGAGGTAACGGCAGCGGCCTCTACAAGCTGACAGCTGATAAAAACAACCGCTTCAGCTTTACGAATTATACTACGCAGCACGGACTGCCTAACAACACGGTATTGGGAATGACGGAAGACGGAAAAGGTAATTTGTGGATTGTTACGTATGAAGGACTGACGAAGCTCGATCCGCATACCATGGCTTTTATCAGTTATACACAATTCGATGGTTTACCGGCAGCCCAATTCTATTGGAACGGCATTTATTATTCTTCCCGAAACGATTTGCTGTATCTGGTCACTACCAATGGGCTGCTCATCATTCATTCTGAAAACGATTTGTTGTCGTCAGCAGTTCCCCGGGTACGTTTGTCATCGCTGACAGTAGCCGGAAATGTCGTTTATCCGTCCATCGGGTCTTATTTGGACGAACCGTTGACAACTGCTTCCAAGATTGCTTTGCACGAAAGTGAGAGTCGTTTTTCTATCGGCTTGACGACGTGTAATTATGGTAATAACCGTCGTATCCGTTTTGCTTATCGGCTGAAAGGTTACGAGGATGAATGGAATGAAACGTTGCCGGGCGACTATATGATCAGATATACGGCTTTGCCGGCGGGTAATTATACCTTGCAGGTACGTGCTACCGATGAATACGGACATTGGTCGGATTATGTACGGGAAATCCAGGTGCGCATTATTCCTTATTTTTATAAGACTGGTTGGTTTTATGTGTTTTTGTTGATATTGGGCGTTTTAGGCGCATGGTGGTTCTATCGCCGTAAGACACGCCGGTTCCGCGAGCAACGGATCCAGTTGGAGCAGAAGGTCGAGGAGCGGACACAGAAACTGGCCATTCAGAATAAGCAGCTGGAAGAAATGGCTCGGCACGTCAGGAACGTGACAGAGGAAAAAATCGCTTTTTTCACCAACATCACTCACGAGTTCCGTACTCCTGTTACATTGATTCACGGCCCGATAGAACATGCGTTGAAGGAAGTGACCGACGAGCATGTGAAGGCAGAGTTGCAGATTGCAGAACGAAATTCCAATTATCTGCTTTCGTTGGTCAACGAACTGATGGATTTCAGAAAACTGGATATGGATAAAGTGACTCTGGATAGGAAACCTTGCGAGTTTATAGCGTTGTTGTCCGATTTGCTATTGCCATTCAGGGTGTTTGCCAAAGAGCGGAAGATCGAGTTACGTTTCTATTCACGCATCAGTCATCCGTGGCTGTTGCTCGATGCCGCTTACATGCGCAAGGCCATGGTGAATCTGATTTCGAACGCCATTAAGTTTACGCCCGATAGTGGTCGTATCGATGTCTTTGTGGCGTCTGTGTGTGGTAAAGACGGCAATCGGATGCTTTACATTGACGTTTGCGACACCGGGCATGGCATTGTCGAAGGGGATATGGAAAAGATATTCGACCGTTTCTATCAGTCAAAGGAGAGTGTCAAGTATCCCGTGTATGGTCAACAGAGCGGGACAGGTATTGGTCTGTTCCTGTGTAGGAAGATAGTCGAATTGCACGACGGCACCATTTATGCCCGCAACAATCATAGTCACGGAGCTTCCTTCCGCATACTGATGCCTTTGGTTGAGGCTGCTGAAGTACAGAAGTCTTCCAATGAGGAGAATAATTCGGAAAAGGTTGCGGCTGTCAGTGTCGAAACTACGCCTGACGCGCAGAAGAAGGAAACTGTCCTGATCGTGGAAGACAACAAGGATATGCGTTCTTATATCCGTATGTTGCTCGAAAAATATTATCATCTGCTGGAAGCGGAAAACGGACAGATAGCCTTGGAAACGGTGCAACATCATCATGTCGATTTGATTGTCAGCGATCTGATGATGCCGGTGATGGACGGTATGGAACTTTCGCGCCGCATCAAGGAGAATCTGGCTACTTCGCATATTCCTTTCCTTATGCTGACGGCCATCCGTTCGGAAGCGCAGGAGAAAGAAAGTTACGAGATTGGGGTAGATGAATATTTGTGTAAGCCATTCGATGCCGATGTACTACTGTTACGTATCCGTAACATACTGAACGTGCGCAACAAGTATAAGAAGATGTTTTCGGCCAGCAGCAATGTGGACGATCTCCCTATGAAGGAAGAGTCTCGGGATCAGGTATTCATTGCGCGGGCTTTGGAACTGATGAAAACAAATTATGCCGACTCGGAATACGTGCTCGACAGTTTTGTCCGCGACATGGGCTATAGCAAGACGATGGTCAATAAGAAGATGCAGGCCCTGACGGGACAGCCCATCGGGCAGTTCATGAAAAGCTATCGTCTGAATGTTGCCCATAAGATGATTCAGGAGAGCACGGGCGACTTCAATGTGTCGGAAATAGCTTATGCCGTAGGATTCAACGATCCAAAGTATTTCACGAAGTGTTTCAAGGAATTCTTTGGCTATCTGCCCAGCAGCCTGTTGAAGAAGTAGGCGATTCGGGGCCTACTTTACTATATTCTGCTTAAACTTTTCTATTTTCTCCTCTTTCGATGGTGAAAGTACTTATTTTTGCTGAAAAGAATATCAATCTTAAGTACTATCATGAAAATCAGAACCGTTTTCGTCTTTTTATTTTTGTCAGTGTGGACAGTCTGTCTGTCGGGCAATCCCATCAGTGGCCTGTTGGAAAGAATCGATAAAGGAGCGTCTCGCAAGTTTGCCATCGAATTGCAAAAGGGGGAGAAAGACTTTTTCGAACTGGATCAACGAGGAAACAAGGTGGTTGTGCGTGGCAATAATTATGTGAATATCGCTACAGGCATCAACTGGTACCTGAAGTACTATGCCGGCATCCAGTTGTCGTGGAACGGCATGACTGCCAAGTTGCCCGATGTATTGCCGCCTGTCGGACAGAAGGAACGCCACGAAACAGATTTGTCCCTTCGTTACGACTTTAATTATTGTACTTATTCCTATACCATGGCTTTCTGGGATTGGGAACGCTGGGAAAAGGAGATTGACTGGATGGCCTTGCACGGCATCAACATGCCTTTGGCTGCTGTAGGACAGGAATGCATTTGGTTCAATATGCTTCAGAAGCTTGGTTATACGAAGGAAGAAGTGAACCGCTTCATCGCCGGACCCGCTTTTCTGGCCTGGTGGGCAATGAACAACCTCGAAGGCTGGGGTGGCCCGAATCCCGATTCTTGGTATGTGCAGCAGGAAGCTTTGCAGAAAAGAATTCTGAAACGGATGCGCGAGTATGGCATTCGTCCTGTCTTCCCCGGTTATTCAGGCATGGTGCCTCACGATGCCGATGTGAAGTTGGGACTGAATGTGACCAAATCTGATCTGTGGAACGGATTTACCCGTCCGGCTTTCCTGCAACCTACCGATGAACGGTTTGCCGAGATTGCCGATCTGTATTACAGCGAACAGGAACGTTTGTTCGGAAAAGCCGATTTCTACTCTATGGATCCTTTCCACGAAGCTGAGAATGCAGCTTCAGTCGATTTCGATGCGGCAGGAAAAGCCATTATGAATGCCATGAAGAAAGTCAACCCGAAGGCTGTATGGGTTGTACAGGGGTGGACCGAGAATCCGCGTCCAGAAATGATGAAAAATCTGAAGAATGGTGATCTGCTTATTCTGGACCTCTTCAGTGAGTGTCGTCCCATGTGGGGAATACCTTCTATCTGGAAACGCGACAAGGGATACGAACAGCACGACTGGATCTTCTGCATGTTGCTGAATTTCGGTGGAAATGTAGGTTTGCACGGGCGTATGGATCAGTTACTCAATAATTTCTATCTGACTAAAAACAATCCGTTAGCTGCCCATCTGAAGGGTATCGGTCTGACAATGGAGGGAAGTGAGAACAATCCGATGATGTTCGAACTGATGTGCGAGTTACCCTGGCGTCCGGAGAAATTCACCAAAGAAGTATGGCTGAAGGACTATCTGTTTGCCCGTTACGGGGTACGCGACGAGAAGATCGAACAGGCATGGACCCTGCTGGCCAATACCATCTATAATTGTCCTTTCGGTAACAATCAGCAAGGCCCTCACGAATCCATTTTCTGCGGCCGTCCTTCGCTGAACAATTTCCAGGTGTCAAGCTGGTCCAAGATGGCCAATTATTACGACCCGACAGTAACGGAGGAGGCTGCTCGTCTGTTGTTGGAAGTAGCCGACCGTTATCGTGGTAACAACAATTTCGAGTACGATCTGGTAGATGTTGTTCGCCAGGCCATTGCCGATAAGGGACGTATCGTTTACAACCGTACGATAGCCGATTATAAGAGTTTCGATAAGAAAAGTTTTGCTGCAGATTCCCGCAAGTTCCTCGATATGCTCTTGTTGCAGGATCGTCTGTTGGGTACACGGAGCGAGTTCCGTGTCGGACGCTGGATAGAGCAGGCACGCAAATTGGGCAATACTCCTGAAGAAAAGAAACTCTATGAATGGAATGCCCGTGTGCAAATTACCACGTGGGGCAATCGTGTCTGTGCCGACGAAGGCGGTCTGCGCGACTATGCCCACAAAGAATGGAACGGTATTTTACGCGATTTCTATTATAAACGCTGGGAAGCCTATTGGAAAACCTTGCAGGACGAACTGGACGGAAAACCAGCCGTAACTCTCGACTTTTATGCTATGGAAGAGCCTTGGACGCTGGCTTCGAATCCATATACGTCAGCACCCGAAGGCGATTGCATTGATGTAGCTAAAGAAGTGTTTGCCAAAGTATTTGAATGATGGAAAAGAAAAGGCTCTTGTCGTTGGATGTATTGCGGGGACTGACGGTGTTAGGTATGATCGTAGTCAACAATGCCGGAGGCAGTCAGTCTTACGAATCGTTGCGCCATTCTGCATGGAATGGCCTGACTCCTTGCGACCTTGTATTTCCCTTCTTTCTGTTCATTATGGGGATATCCACATACATTGCGCTTCGCAAGTTCGATTTTCAGCCTTCAGCACCGGTCATCCGGAAGATACTGAAGCGTACCGTGCTCATTCTGCTTATCGGATGGGCCATCGGTTGGTTCGATTTTGTTTGTGAAGGCGATATCTTTCCCTTTGCCCATTTACGGTTGACTGGAGTGCTGCCTCGCATTGCTTTGTGCTATTGTGTAGCTTCACTTCTGGCATTGTATGTCAATCATAAACGTTTGGCATGGATTGCAGGCATATTGTTGGTGGGCTATGCTGTTTTGCTCTGTATGGGTAATGGATATGCGTGTGACGAGACCAATATTCTGTCTGTTGCCGATCGTGGTATTTTAGGGACAGATCACCTTTACCGGAAGAGCCCGATTGACCCTGAAGGGTTAGTCAGTACCTTGTCTGCCATTGCTCACACACTGATAGGCTTCTGCTGTGGAGCACTGATGCTGAAGAAAGGCATTTCATTGGAAACAAGAATCCTGAAGCTGGCGGTTACAGGCTTTCTGCTGATGGCTGTAGGCTTCTTGCTGACAGAAGCTTTCCCGCTGAACAAGCGTATCTGGTCGCCTACTTTTGTACTGGTCACTTGTGGACTTGCAGCCATGCTTCAGGCTACACTGACTTACTTCATTGATCTGAAAGGAAAGAAAGACTGGTGTCGCTTCTTCGAAGTATTCGGAGTCAATCCGTTGTTCCTGTATGTGCTGAGCGAAGTGGCAGCTATTGTGATAAGTGCTACGGAAAGCAAGCCTGTCGTTTACGGAGTCATTCACTCGTGCATTTCCGATCCTTATCTGGCTTCGGCATGTTATTCGTTGCTCTTCGCGCTGGTAATGGGAGGATGCGGATATTGGCTGTACAAAAAGAAAATATATATCAAGTTATAAGCAGATCGTAGAATATTCTCGATAGAAAGAATTGAAAAGAAAGAGCAAAGTGTTATGACAGGAATCCGTTTATATAGTGTCTTGTGTATTTTTTCCGTTGCAGGCTTTTGTGCAGCTTGTTCGGAGAAAAGTGCGGAGGAAAAACGTCTGCCATATGTTGATACGCGGATTGGTACGGCTCCCAGTGTGACGCATACGGCGGGACTGTTTGGAAAGAATACCGAGGAATACGGACAGACGTTGCCCGCAGTACTCGAACCCAACGGAATGAATTTCTGGACTCCGCAGACTCGCGACACCGAAGAGAAATGCATTGCTCCTTACTATTATGCCGACAGCCTTTTGCAGGGTTTCCGCAATTCGCATTGGATTGTTGGCGGGTGCACACAGGATTACGGTTCCATGACCCTGATGCCGCTTTTTAGCCGTTTGCGGTGCATGCCCGAAGCACGTGTAACCCGTTTCTCGCACCAGACCGAGCAGGCCACTCCTGCCTATTATGCCGTTTCCTTGCCCGATGAGGCTCTGACAGCAGAGATGACGGCACGTTCGCGCTCGTCCATTTTCCGTTTCACTTATCAGAAAAGCGGTAAAGCTTATTTGGTTGTCAATCCGAACAGCGATGAAGGGCAGGGATTTATCTCGGTCGATACTGTGAACAACGTCATCAGCGGTTACAATCCCGTCCATCGTATCTATCAGGGCTGGGGAGAGCCTGCCGGATATAGCGGACATTTTGTGGTTCGTTTCCAGAAGAAGATAACAGGCTTCGGCGTATTCCGAGGCGATTCCATATTCCCGGCTCGTGAGGCTATAGGCAATGCCTGTGGTATCGGTGCCTATGTCGAATTCGATGTGAACGAAGGCGAGAACCTGTTGGTTAAGGCTGCTTCCTCGTTTGTCAGTGCCGAAGGAGCCATGAACAATCTTGAAGCCGAGATTCCCCATTGGGATTTTGACCGTACACGTCGTGAACTGACAGATATCTGGGAACATCGGTTGGCACTTGTCGAAGTGCAGACCGACAACCGCGAAGCAAAAGAGAAATTCTATAGTGCCTTATACCGGGCTTCTTTCCTGCCGCGCACGTTCAACGATGCCGACGGCCGTTATCCTTCGTTTGCTACCGGTACTCCCGTACGTCAGCTTCCTGTCGGACGTACCTATTACGAGGACTACAGCATGTGGGATACGTATCGTGCCTTGCATCCGTTGGTCAATCTGCTGACCCCCGGACGGGCGGGCGATATGATGCAGTCGCTTGTCTGGAAGTACGAACAGGGTGGGTGGCTTCCTATTTTCCCGTGCTGGAACAGTTACACGGCTGCCATGATTGGCGACCACTGCATTGCTACCTTGGCCGATGCTTATTGTAAGGGAATCCGTAATTTCGATATTGACAAGGCGTACGAGGCCATGCGCAAGAATGCTTTTCAATCACCCGCCGATGTACGCGAATACCGTGACGGAATGGGGCGCAGGGCTTTGAAGTCTTATCTGAAGTACGGATACATTCCGCTTGAAGATTCTGTTCCTGATGCGTTCCATACGAAGGAACAGGTATCGCGTACGCTGGAGTATGCTTACGACGACTTTGCTCTGGCGCAGGTCGCTGCAGCTTTGGGCAAGACAGCCGATGCCGACAGCCTGCTGGCTCGTGCCCGCAATTATCGCAACGTCATCGATCCCCGTACCGGTTATGCACAAGGGCGTCGGGCCGACAGCAGTTTCCTTACGGACGATAATGCGTTCCGTTTTGCTTCCTTCATCACCGAAGGAGCCCCTTGTCATTACACTTGGTACGTGCCTTACGACCCTTACGGTCTGATGGAATGTATGGGAGGGCGTGACAAATTCATCGCTAAACTCGATTCCATGTTCAGCGAACAACGCTATTGGCATGGCAACGAGCCTTGTCATCAGGTGGCCTTTCTGTTCAACTATGCCGGACAGCCGTGGAAGACCCAGCAGGCGGTTCGTCACATCATGCAGACCGAGTACCTGCAGGCACCCGGTGGGTTGTCGGGCAACGACGATGCCGGACAGATGTCAGCCTGGTACGTCTTTGCCGCTTTGGGTTTCTATCCTGTATGCCCCGGCACACCTTATTATATATTGAGTAGTCCTTCGTTCAGCGAAGCAGCGTTACATCTTGAGAACGGACGTACATTTACATTGAAGGCGCTTCATGCTTCCGAGAAGAACATCTATATACAAAGTGTTCGTCTGAATGGCCGTCCTTATACAAAGAACTACCTTTCGCACGAAGATATTCTGCAGGGAGGAACGATGGAGTTTGTTATGGGCGATAAGCCCAACACTGTTTGGGGCAGTGCTTCGGCCGACTGTCCGCCTTCTGTAATGTAATTGATTGAACGAATGTTTATGCTTATGATACATAGAAGATCTGTCAGCCTGTTCCTGTTATTGTTTGTTCCTCTGTTTCTGTATGCCAGAGGCGGACATGCTTCGGTGTACGATGTGACTACGTTCGGTGCAGTTTCCGATACTACACTGCTTTCTACCGAGGCCTTCCAGCGGGCAGTCGATGCCTGCGCTGCCGACGGTGGAGGAACGGTATGGGTGCCTGCCGGCAATTACCTGTGTACGACGGTCATATTGAAAAGCAATGTCAACCTGCATCTGGATGCCGGTGCCACCGTTTATGCCAGTCGGAAAGTGTCCGACTATGAAGGATTCCGACGTAAAGTAGGGGCGGCTGATACCGGCGAAAGTGAAGTCCTGTTGGGGGCTTTCGATGCCGAGAATATTTCGGTGACGGGAACCGGAACCCTGCACTGCCGTGCCGAACGCATCGGTTATCGGCGCAAGCCACAGACTGCTGTCAGCGATTCGGTTACTGGTCGGGAGATAGCCAATGCCGCCCGTTACGGAGCCGACTATCAGAGCAAGTTCCGTAAAGTGCCGCCTTGTCCGGGAGCCATCAGCTTTGTTGGCTGCACCGGTGTGTGCATTCGCGACATCCGGGTGGTCGAGTCTTCTTTCTGGTCCGTGCATCTGCAATGGTGCGAACGGGTGACGGTAGATGGCGTTTACATCACTTCCAACCGTCATAACGGGGTCAATGCCGACGGACTCGACATCGATGGATGCAGTCATGTTATGGTGAGCAATTGCCGTATCGATACCGGCGATGACGCTCTTTGCCTGAAGACAACCCGACAGGGAGGTAAGACTTTGCCTTGCAGTCAGATTACCATAACCAACTGCGTGCTGACCTCTTCGTCGGCTGCGTTGAAGATCGGCACGGAGTCGCATGCCGATTTCGAGAATATTACTGTTTCCAACTGTGTCATTGACAAGGCAAACCGTGGATTGAATATGATTATCCGCGACGGTGGTAGTGCCCGCAACATCCTGTTTTCGAACATCGCCATCTCTACCTGCCGGAAAGAAACCTTTTGGTGGGGAAACGGAGACCCCGTCTGGTTTACCGTGCAGAAGCGGGGAGACGGTTCGTCGGGCACCATCGAGAATGTGACTCTGAGTCACATCATCGCTCACGGACAGAGTGGCATCCGTCTTGAAGGCTTCAGCCGTCGGATCAGAAACATTCGCCTGAACGACGTGCAGCTGTTTATGGAGCCGGAAGACGCGGTGGACAAGCGTTCGCGCAATGGGTTCCTGTTCGACGGAGTCGATAAGCTGTCGCTGGTCGATTGCGAAGTAAACTGGAACATGCAGCATCCCGAACCTACTTGGGAGAGTGCTTACCTGTTCCGTCATGTAGACGGACTGCAACTGGTACGGACTTACGGCGACTGTGCACCGGGCAGCCAGTATCCGGCTTTTCGATACGAGCAGGTAGATAATATCCGAACAACCGATTAAACTTTTAACGAGCTTACGATATATGAGAACGAAACATTTGATTCTTGTCCTGTTCAGTCTGTTTCTGCTGAATGCGTGCCAGCAACGGCAGAACGGAGTTTACAACGTGATGGACTATGGAGCGGCGGGAGACGGAAAGACCGACGACGCAACTGCCATACAGCAGGCTGTTGATGCCTGTAGTGCCGCCGGAGGCGGAACCGTATTGCTCCCTTCAGGGCATACCTTTCTGTGTGGTCCGCTGAAGTTGGCTTCGGATGTCAATTTCCATCTGGAGCCCAACTCGCGCCTGTTGGCCAATCCTGACGAAAGTGTTTACACCGAGAGTGCTTTTGGCGAGAACCGTGGTGAAGGCATGATGTGGATCAGCGGAAAAGATCTGAAAAACCTTTCCATTACGGGTACAGGTACCATCGACGGTAACGGGGTAGCCTTTATGGGGAAGGAACTGGAGGATTCGTATGAGCTGAAACCAGTAACGGACTTTGATCCGCGTCCGCATGTCCTGACCCTTATCAATGCCGAGAAGACAGTGATCAGAGATGTAACCATCTGCAACAGTGCCTACTGGACCATTCATCTGGTGGGTTGCTACGATGCGCTGATCGAAGGTATTTCCCTACTCAATAACCTGAAAATCCGCAATGGCGACGGCATCGACCTCGACCATTCGCGCAAGGTACGCATTGCCGACTGCTTTATCGAGTCGGGCGATGATTGCATCTGCTTGAAAAACAGACGTGAATTCGAAGAATACGGTTCGTGCGAAGACATTGTGGTGAGCAACTGTGTGATGACTTCCCGTTCGTGTGCCATCAAGATCGGGTCGGAGAATATGGATGTTATCAACAACGTGCTGTTCAACAATTGCATCATCCGGGGCAGCAACCGTGGAGTCGGTATTCAGAACCGTGACGAAGGCACGGTGACCAACGTTGTTTTCTCGAATATGCTTATCGACTGCCAGTTCTTTTCCGATGTGTGGTGGGGCAAGGCCGAGCCTATCTATGTGACTTCTTATCCGCGTGCCGTAGGCAATCACAAGGATGCCGGCTGGCGTTTTCCGAAGGGAGCTACCGAAGGACGTTGCGGAGAGGTGAGCCGTATTTACTTCACGAATATCAAGTGTACCAGCGAGAACGGCGTGTTTGTAGGCGGAGATGTACCGGGCAAGGTGAATCACATTTTCTTCAAGGACGTGGATGTGTTGCTATACAAGCGTACCGGCTATCCCGGAGGAATCTACGACAAGCGTCCCTGTCTGGGCGAAGGTTTTGTACATGATAGCACGTACGGTTTCTACATCGATACGGCTTCAGACATTTATATAGAAGATTCGCGCATCATGTGGGGTGATACCAAGCCCGACAAGGCTGCCGACGGTGTGATGCAGAAGAATGCTCACAATGTGGTGATTGAATGAACCGACCGGTTTCTGCATAAAGAGGGAAGGCGTGAAAAGATACATTGTATCCCGCTTTTTTCGGGTACGGATTACGCGGGAAGACACTGAGAAAGGCTATCCGCGAATTTTCGTGTAATCTCTGACTGAAAATAACAACTACTTTTGAATTTGAATGTCTATTGGTAAAAAACAGAATATGAAACGATTACTGATTACAATATACGCTTTTTGCAGTTTTCTGATGGTTTTTTCGCAAAACCGTCCTACACCCGAACAGTTGGGAAGTATCTATTATGCTTATCCGGCTCCGGCAGAAGCGCCTGTACCAGCTCCCGAAGGATATGAGCCGTTTTACATCAGTCATTACGGCCGTCATGGGTCGCGCTGGATGACGGACGATGTGCGTTATGTGGCGATGGTCAGTCTGTTCGATTCACTGTACCGGTACAATCAGCTGACGGCTTTGGGACAGGATGTCCGTCTGCGTCTGCATCGTGTGTGGGATGATGCCCGCGGACGCAGTGGTAACATCACGCCGTTGGGTGAACGGCAGCATCACGACATTGCCGTTCGCATGTACCGTAATTTTCCGCAAGTGTTTCGCGACAGTGCGGTGGTCGATGCGCGTTCTTCCACTTCGCTCCGTTGTGCAATGAGCATGAGTTATTTTACCGACGGACTGAAAGAACAGAACCCTTCCTTGCGCATCACACGCCGTGCTTATGGCGAGTATATGAACTACATCGCTTATACTTCGCCCGAAGGTGAGGCTTTTAGTTCCGAACAAGCAGCTTGGCGCAAGGATTTTCATGCTTTCGAAAGGCGTATGATACGTCCGGCCCGGTTAATGAAGTCGCTGTTTCTGCATGCCGAAAACTTTTCGGAGAAACAGTCGGCCGATGTCATGACGTCGCTTTATTGGATTGCTGCCGACATGCAGAATGTGGATTTGTGCGGGCAAGTGTCGTTTTACGACCTCTTTCAGTACGACGAACTGCGCGACTTCTGGCGGACGGTGAATGCCCGCATGTATGTGTGCAATGCCGGTGCTCCGCTCAACGGAGGAGTGATGCCGCGCTGTGCTTCCAATCTGTTGAATGATATTGTAGTGAAAGCTGACGCAGCCATCAGTGGCGGAAACACGGATGCTGACTTACGCTTCGGACACGATACCCATCTCATCCGCTTGCTGGCCCTGATGCAGATGGAGGGCTGTGCAAATCAGGAAGCGGATATAGATAAGTTTCATCTGGCCTGGCAGGACTATAAGGTCTCGCCAATGGGAGCCAATTTGCAGCTTGTCTTCTATCGCGCCTCCGGAAAGGATGTACTGGTACGTTTTCTGCTGAACGAGCACGAAGCTAAACTTCCCATTCCGAGTGTAGAAGGTTCGTTCTATCGTTGGGAAGACGTGAAACGCTTCTGGCAGCAAGTGGCACCTGCACAGGGCGGGTACGTCAAATGACGATTTTGTCCAGTATGCCGTTCACCCAGGCGATGGTTACACCGTAGTTGGTCATCGGCACTCCTTGGCGACGGGCACTTTCGATGCGGCTCATGACGTGCTTGCGGTTGAACATGCACGCACCGCAATGAATAACGAGGTCGTAGCCCGTCAGGTCGTCGGGGAAGTCGGCTCCCGATACAATATCGATGCGTATACCTTCTCCCAGACGCTTGCGCAGCATACGGGGCAGTTTCACCCGGCCGATGTCTTCCGAGAGCGGAGCATGAGTGCAGGCTTCAGCTATCAGGATGCGGGCATCCTTTCCCAAACGGGCGATGCTGGCCGCGCCTTGCAGATAGTAGTCGATGTCTCCCTTTTGCCGGGCAAACAAGACGGAGAACGACGTCAGCAGACTTTCGGCAGGCTTTTGCTCATATACGGTGCGGAACACTTGCGAGTCGGTGATGATCAGTTGCGGTGCGCGCGACAGGGCTTGTAGCGTGTCGGCCAGCTTGTCGGTGGTGCAGCTCATCACCATGCATTTCCGGTCGAACAGTTCACGCAGCGTCTGTACCTGGGGCAGAATCAGTCTGCCTTTGGGTGCCTGGATGTCTTGCGGCATCACTAACAGTACCAAGTCACCTTCTGATACCAGATGCGACACAATGGCGGGTTGTACCGTTTCCGATGCCATACGTATCAGGGCTTCGCGGATGCCTTCTACTCCTTCGCCTGTCCGGGCACTGGCCACGAGCGGACGCACACCGGCTTTCTTACTTATAGCATCGGCCACGGTTTCAGCGTGGGGTAGCAGATCGGCCTTGTTCAGCACCAGCAGGGTGGGGATTTGCTTCTCCTTCAGCAATTGTAGCCAGTGCAGTTCGTCTTTCACCTCTTCATCCCTGCACACCAACAGGGCTACGTCGGCTTTTTGCATGACTTTCTGTGTCTTTTCTACACGCAGTGCACCCAACTCACCTTCATCGTCGAAGCCAGCCGTATCGATGAATACGCACGGCCCCAATCCGTGTACTTCCATGGCCTGATAGACCGGATCGGTGGTTGTGCCGGCAACGTCGGACACCAATGCTGCCTGCTGGTGGGTCAGCGCATTCAGCAGCGAAGATTTTCCACTGTTTCGTTTGCCCAGCAGAACGATGTGCAGGCGGTTGGAGCGGGGGGTATCTGTTAAACTCATAAAACGGTAGTTTAAAGGAGGAATATGGATTAAAGTTAGCTGATGAAAAGAAATAATTATATCTTTGTAAGCAGGCATAAAAAAACCCGGATTCATCACCAGTAACTGAAAGCTGGGAGAGGAACGCCCGGGACTGCAATACAAAAGTACAAAAGATATGGAACATAACAAAGCATTCTTTGAAAAAGTTTTCTCCACCAAACTGCTTTTCATAATGAATCCATTTGCTGGAATTTGAATCGTGTGGAAGATATTCATCGGGAGATGGTTGTCGTCATGGGATGGATGAACAAGGATGTACCCGGTTGGTTGCAACTTATTGATCGCTTCGATACGGTGTGCGCCAGTATTCGGAAAAACATGGGCTGGCAATGATTATTCGTGAGCAACACTTGTACGGCTCGCGAGCAAAGCGAAAAAATCCACCCCAACGGGTTTGTATGTGATGAATAAGTTCTATATTTGCATATACCGCAAACCAAATTGTTAGTCTATGAATTTTGAACAATTATGTTTTACTACGTTTTGTGTCGGGAGTTTGGCCGATGCCCTGAAAATGAGTGCCGGACAAGTGTATGACATGCTGCGTTCATCGGGTATCCTTACCGGATATCTGCTTCCGGGATACGATGTGTTGCATACGTTCAGTAAAGAGTATATTGTGGAAGACTTGCTTTCATACATGAAAGAGAAAGGTGTATTGAAATGAAACTGTATCATGCTTCGGATATCGTTATAGAGAATCCTGATGTGTATCACTCGCGTGAGCATTTGGATTTTGGTAGAGGTTTTTACTTGACATCCATGCGAAGCCAGGCAGAAAAATACGCTCAGCGTTTTTTGTTGCGTGGTAAACGGGTTTTTGTTAATGAATATTTGCTGGATGAGGACTTGTCCGACTTTGTTGTGAAAGTATTTAAAAGTTATGATGAAGAATGGTTGGACTATGTGGGTAAATGCCGAAAGGGACTCAATGAAATGATGTATGACATTGTAGAAGGTGGTATAGCCAATGATAGAGTTTTTAACACGATAGATCTGTATTTTTCGGGAGCAATGAATAAAGAAGATGCGCTTGGAAGGTTAGCCTTTGAACATCCCAATCATCAGTTGTGCATATTAAATCAACATGTACTTTCGCATCACTTACATTTTGTAAAAGCTGAAGAAATAATGCCGGAAGGAGGTGGATATGTTGGCCGATAAAATAGTTTTGCAGATGAAATATGCGCGCATTGTCCGTCTGTTTGCTGATAGGTTACAGATTCCATACGAAGAGGCACTCGCTTTTTTCTATCATTCAGATACTTATAAACTTATCAACAATGGAGTAGCAGATATGCACTGCCTCAGTGATGAATATCTTGCCGATGAATTGTTGATGGAGTGGGAAGGTTCCTGTTCGTGAGCAACACTTGTACGGCTCCTGTTCAACACTTGTACGGCTCGCGAGCCATGCTTGCGATACTCGCAGGAGTTGCAGGCAATACTCGTGCCCTTTGCTTGCAACATGCGTCGGGCTTGGTTGTAAGATGCGGCGGCATTGCTTTCAAAACCTGCCGGCATTGCTTGTCATTCCCGCCGACATTACTTGTTACGCCGGCTAACTACCGATGTTACGCCGTTAAAGTAGGTAGTTACAGTCGCCAAGTAGGAGTTTGGAACCGAAAAATGAAACATTAAAAATGAAGATGGCAGAGTGACCTTTTTTCGTTTACGTCCGAAAATTCTTTTCTCTTTCACCCTCACCCCTCAACCCTCATCCCTCATCCCTCAACCCTCAACCCTTCACCCTCAACCCTCATCCCTCAACCCTTCACCCTCATCCCTCAACCCTTCACCCTCAACATTAAACCTTAAACCCACTATTTTGCCTTCACGCTTTCACCGGAGGATTTTCACACTGATACGCAGCAGGATATGGTGAAAGATGAAGCTTCACGCCCGTTCAATGAAAATTTGAAAATCCGCGTTCATCCGCCTTTCCCCTGTAGTCCGCGTATCTATCTTTCACCACAATTGTTTTATTATCAGTTGCTTACGGTGAAACTTCACCTGCGTCCTTTTATCAGCATCCGCTTTTTGATGTGAACCTTATGGGAAAACAGAAGTGGTACGTTGAGTAGCGTTGCTGCACAAACTGTTGCAGCATAACTGCACGTATTGATGCAGTGTCACTGCACTGACTGATGCAGAGTGACTGCACTAACTGTTGCAGTGAGGCTGCATAGTCTTTCCGTTCTGTCGGCTGTTAGGCCGTTGCTTTTTTTCTCCTATGGGACGGGCAAAAAGCAAGTAGCGGAGTTATGGGCAGGTAGCTGGATGTATGTGTTGCTTTTCTCAAAAACATTTTTCTTTGTTGGTTTTTAGTGGGAGTAAAATAGTAAACTTATGCAAATCGTTGACTGATAGTTGATTGCGGTGAAACATGGATGAAGATGATGAAAAGTTGGTTTACTATTTTCTCCCTATTTTGCGCTATTTTCTCCCCCTTCCTTAGGGGCTTAGTGTATCTTTGCGACAACTGAGATCTAAGAATGAGCTATGGAAACAGCAATGAATGTATTTCTTCCATTGATCTGTTGCCTGTTGTTAAAAGGCAACATCGTCGGGAGCCTGTTTCTTTACACTTAGCAGTATAAATGATAAGAGTGAAGGAATGGGCTTGTTGTTTTTGTTCTTTCCCTAACTTTCTGTTTATTAGTTTGTTGTGTTCGTTTTGAAATATTGTTGAAATCAATATGTAACATGCGGATTTTACTTTTGCGGCCGGAAAAAAGAATGTGATAAATATATAAAATGAGAATAAAAACTGTTTTTTTTAACTAAAACTTTATTTTATGCTGAATGTACAATTAAAAGGAAAAAGAACATGGATGCAGAGTTTGCTCCTCGTCATGTTCTTGCTAAGCAGTACCTTAGCATTTGCACAGAACAAGGTGACGGGTACCGTAACCGATAAGACTGGTGCTCCGTTGCCGGGTGTTAATGTCCTCGAAAAAGGCACGACTAATGGTAGTATAACCGATGTGGACGGAAAGTACAGTATCAATGTTGAGAAAGGTAAAACATTGATGTTCTCCTATATTGGTTTTACAACAAGAGAAATAGTCGTTAATCAGAATGTTATTAATGTCGCTCTGCAGGAAGACCTCCAAGCATTGGACGAAGTAGTGGTTATCGGTTACGGTAGCATGACTCGTAAGGATGTGACCAGCTCTATTACTACTGTAAAGGCCGACAAACTGAATGTAGGTACTTACACCAGTCCTGCCCAGTTGCTGCAAGGTAAAGTGCCGGGTCTGACCATCACACAGAGCAGCGACCCGAACAGCGAATACTCCTCAATCACGCTGCGTGGTGCTTCTTCATTGCGTGGTGGTGAGGCTATGGAGCCCTATTATGTAGTAGATGGCGTTCCGGGCGTATCTTTGGCTTTGGTCGCTCCCGAAGACATCGAAAGCATCGACGTACTGCGCGATGCAACAGCTACTGCCATTTACGGTTCAAAGGCAGCCAATGGTGTGATCATCGTTACTACGAAGAAAGGTAAGGCCGGTAAAGCTACTGTAACTTACAGTGCTTACATCGCTGCAGACAAGGTGATGAAGAACCTTGACATGATGACTGCAGACGACCTGCGTGCGTATGCCAAAGCCAATAACTTTACCATCAATAACGATTTCGGAGCAAACACGGATTGGCAGAAAGAAGTGCAACGTACAGCATTTACTCACAATCACAATGTGTCGATTAGTGGCGGGAGTGATCGTACTTCTTACACTGCAAGTATTAATTATATGGAGAAACAAGGTGTTATTAAGGGTACTGACATGGATCGTTTGATCGGACGTGCTTTTGTACAGACAAGAGCTTTGAATGACCGTTTGATTTTGTCTATGAATCTGAATGCCAGTATCACCAATAACAATTCTGTTGAAACAGGAGGTGATAATAACAGTGTTTATGATGCAATGAACTATTATTCACCATTGGTTCCTGTACGGGATGAAAATGGTAATTGGACAAATTATGTAGGTGTTTCTCAAAACTATAATCCACTGTCAATGATTAATGAAGACCTTTATCATCATCAAACTAAAAAAATGCAAGGTACAGCTAAGGCGTCTTTAGATATTATTGATGGTTTACAATGGAATGCAACTTTGTCTTATCAGAACGAGCAGTTCTTGTGGGATGAATACCATACTTCACAGTCACAAATGACTTATGTCAAAGATAATGGCCAGGCTCATCGTCGTACAACTCAAGACCTCAAGAAAGTGTTTGAGACTTATTTAAATTATGACAAGACTTTCAATGAAGTTCATAAATTGGGTATTATGTTGGGTTATTCTTGGGAAGAAACAACGAAAGCCGATGGATATGGCCTGACTGTTTATGACTTTTATAATGATGATTAAGGTTACAAGAATTTGGGTATGGCTAACAAAATGGATGGAATTGATGGTGTCTGGTCTTCTGCAGAAAATACCCTGCGTATGATTTCATTCTATGGCCGTGTGAATTACTCATATAACAGTAAGTATTTGTTGCAGGCCACTGTTCGTCGTGATGGCTCTTCTGCTTTTGGTGTCAATAACCGTTGGGCTACCTTCCCCTCTTTCTCTGCCGCATGGCGTATTTCTGAAGAAGAGTTTGCCAAAGATTGGGGATTTGATGACTTGAAGTTGCGTGCAGGTTATGGTGTCAGCGGTAACTCACTGGGCTTTGATCCTTATATTTCGAGAATGCTTTATGGTGGTACCGGTTGGTTTACTTATGTAGATTCTAACGGAGTTGAATCTAACTATCGTATCATCGGTGCATTGCGTAACTCTAATCCTGATTTGAAATGGGAATCGACTTCCATGTTCAACGTCGGTGTTGACTTCTCTGTATTAGGTGGTCGTTTGGGAGCAACCATTGAATATTATGTGAAAAAGACTTCTGACTTGATTCTTGCTTATGAGGTGTCAACAAATAGGTATCAATATCCTTCTATGTGGGCTAACGTAGGAGATATAAGTAATAAAGGTGTCGAAATTAGTATTAACGCTATTCCTGTTCAGACAAAAAACTTTGAATGGAGCACAACGGTGAATTTATCCCATAATAAGAATATTGTTGAAAAAATATCTAATGATACTTATTCTGTACCGTATATTAATACAGCCAATCCGAATATTGGCGGTTCTGCACAAGCGAATTCTATTCAACGTATTATGGAAGGTGAGCCGATAGGCACATTCTATATGTGGAAATGGGCAGGTTATAATGATGAAGGAGTTTCCGTGTTCAATGAATACGATGAGGATGGAAATGTAATAGGTACTACCACTCGATTGGATGAAAAAGACCGTGTGAAAGTTGGTTCCGCACAACCAAAACTGAACTTAGGATGGAATAACACATTGACTTATAAAAATTGGACTTTGACAGCTTTCTTCCAAGGAACATTTGGTAACAAGATTTTCAATGCTACCCGTGCACAATACAATAATACGACTAATATTCAACAAGGTAAGAATGGTTTAAAAGAGATTATGACTGATCAGAAAATTACAGATGTTAATGCACAAGCTCCTTCTGATCGTTATTTGGAAGATGGTAGCTACCTGCGTCTTTCTACTTTGAGCTTAGGATATGATTTTGGAAAGATTGGTAATTGGATTAACAATTTGAAGTTAACAGCTACCTGCAACAACGTCTTTACTATTACTGGTTATTCTGGTACAGATCCCGAAGTAAGTTTGGGTGGCATAGAACCGGGTATTGATTGGCGTAACTCCTTCTATCCGCGTACTCGTACCTTTATGTTAGGATTGAATGTAAACTTCTAATTAACAGAATAAAATTATGAAAAAGATATTCAAATTATTTATATCGGCCGGATTCTTGGCAGCAGCTACAACCGGTTGTACCGACCTTGATGTAGATATAACATCGCAACTGACGGAGTTTCCCGACTCAGAAATTGCTGCAGAAGCAAAATTGGCTAATGTATATTATGCATTTAGAGGAGCCTTAGGACGTAATTATAATTGGGCATGTGAGTTGTCTTCTGATGAATTTACAGGTATCTCATTTGATGGAGATTACTATGATAATGGTGAAAAAGCAAATCCTACGCTACATATGTTGACTCCTGATGATTCGACTGTAGGTTGGTATGGTGATTTGGCTTCAGGTATTACTAATTGCAATAAAGCAATTCTTGATTTTGGAGGAGAGGATGAACCAGCTGCAGCTCCGGCGCTTGCTATGCGTGCATTCTATCATTTCATCCTAATGGATTGCTATGGAGCTATTCCTATTTTGGATCATTTGCTTGATGAAGATGAGTCCATTGATCGTTCTCCACGTCCTCAAGTAGCTGCTTTCATTGAAGCAGACTTATTAAAAGCTCTTCCAAATCTTAGCAAGGAGTCAAATGCTGCTACTTATGGTAAACCTAATTATTGGATGGCTAAAGCATTGCTTGCTAAACTTTATCTTAACTGGGCTGTTTATTCATGTGCTGATGTTACTACTTATACGCCTTCTGTTGACAATCCGAAGTTGAACGACTGTATTTCAGTTTGTGATGAAATCATGAATAATGGTCCGTTTGATTTGAGTGATGGTTATCGTGAGAAGTTTTGGCCTGAAAACGGATCTCATATTAAAGATTTTATTTATGCTATGCCTTATGATCGCATAAAGGCTCAAGGTATGACATATGCTCGTTTTCGTACTTGGAGACAGATGAATTCTTTAGATCCGTCAATGTATGGATTTAAATTGAGTGCGTCTGTCGGTGGAAACTTGGCTGTAAATCCTAATGTGGTTGATTTGCTGTCTTTGCCTGGTGATGATCGTAACTTGTCAATCGTCGGTGGACCTATTTATTTTTTCGACAATAATCGTAATTTAACTAATGAGCCTGTATTATATAATGGAGAACAACTTGTTTTTACAAAAGAAATTACATTAAAAGAGGGTTCTGTTCCTGAACAGCTTAATACTGGTAAGAATGTGACTGGTTGGTCACAAGGTTACAAATCGGTGAAGTGGTTTCCCACTTACGATGATTATTTGAATGACCGTAATCAAAGTAATGATGTGCCTATTTTCCGCTATGCTGATATTATTCTGACTAAGGCCGAAGCTATTCTGCGAGGTGGTAGTACAACAAATGGCGATACTCCGGCTTCTTTACTGAATCAGATTCGTTCTTATGTTCATGCACCGGCATTTGAAGGTGATCCTACTTTGCAGGATATTCTGGACGAACGTGGTCGCGAGTTTTTCGATGAAAACTGGCGTCGTAATGACTTGATACGTTTCGGTAAGTTTGAAGATGATTGGTGTTTGAAGCATGTGGTTAATCCTAAAGCAAAAACGGAATTATTCCGTCGTATATTCCCGATCCCGACCGGTGTGATGAATACTAATACCAACTGGAAACAGAACCCTGGATACTAATCACTCGTTATACATTTTTAAGGTAAAAAATAGGCGATTGTTTTATTTAGAGTTTTAAAAATGGAAGCCTTGGGTTGCATCCGTAGTGTTAAGCTGCGGATGCTAACACAAGGCTTTTTTTATGATGGCATTATTCATTCTGCTTTTCCTTATTTCTATCAACGTCGTTTCGTGAATGAAGCAGGTGAAAGAGAATCTGTATCAACCCCCGGATGTTTTTCGGATTCTGTTGTCAGAAAGAAGCAGATTTATGATTAAATTTGCAGACAACGAATGAAAAAGAAAATGCATTCGGACAGGAAAATATCTGAATGGAGACAAGAACTTACGTAAATAACGTGAGTTCGAAATAAAATCAAAAAATAGCAAGTTGTCCGTCATTGACAAAATTCACGTCAATGGCGGGCTTCTTTTCAAAAAAACAGTATGCCGCGATAGCCGACAAGGAGTTGGCTATAAAGTTATTGAATGAACGATGTCTTGAGTGTTCAATCTGTGCTATGTTCTTCAGTTCGTCATTGACCGTTTCAATCAAGGCTCTTTTTCTGAGCAGAATCTTGTCAGCGACACTCATCAGCGAGTTCTTCATATTATTTTTAACTTTAGTGACAAGCTGTATGCCATTAAGGAAGAGGTTCTCAAATAAAGCCTGACCGATATATCCTTTGTCTGCGCATAGTTTTCCTTTGATGTTTTCCAGAAACTTGCCTTGTTTCAACGGTTCCCGGTCATCCACGTTTCCAGGCGTGAACATGAAATTGAGTATCTCTCCTTTGTCATTGATTATCAGATGTAACTTGAATCCGAAGAACCATCCCATAGAACATTTTCCACGCTCGGCAAGTCCTTTAAATGTCTTATGAATCAGGATTCTTTGGTTACGACATACACGCAAGGGAGTGGAATCGACGAAACTGATACCGGTACAGGTTCCCAGCAGGACTTTTTTGATGAAGATGGTCAGGGGAAGTAATACTTCCTTCTCCAGTTCCACAAAACGGTTATAGGAAACCTGACGCGGAAAAAGGTGTTTCAGATGTTTGCAGACATACTCCTTGTAGTAATGTTTGAAACAACGGAAACCACCGGAGTGGAACAGGATTAAAATAACCATAATCTCGGCATCACTCATACGGTTGGGTTTATTACGATGCCTGGTCTTCTTGTCCTCAATCATATATTTTTCCTGTTGCAAAGCAAATTCCTTGCAAAAATCATCGGCCATATAATAAATCTCTGTAATTTTAGACTCCGGAAACATAGTGGTAATCGTTTAAATCTTATAATTCGGCACTATAAATTTAATACTTTTATCGCTATGTTCCTAATTATCAATGAAATATATTTATTCTTATTTCGAACTCACGTTAAATAAATGGCATAGTTATGAATATTCAACGATTGTTTTGCAGTATGGCATTGGCGTTGTTGTTGGCGCATGTCGCTACTGCTTCATCAAATGTTCAGTCGGTAGAGCGGAAGACTTCTCTGACCGATTACGTTGACCCGCGTATCGGCTCCGAGGGACTGGGACGCGTGTTTATCGGTCCGTCGTGTCCCTTCGGCATGGTGAAACCCTCGCCCGACTGTACACCTTCTCCCAACAGTGGCTGGTTGCCGATGCCCGAACGGGTAGACGGTTTTGCCCAGGTGCACGTCAGCGGCACAGGGGGCGGACCGAAGTATGGCAATGTGCTGGTGACTCCTTTCTGTGGAGCATTGGACCGCACGCAACATCTCGATTACCGCGAGTACGAAAATATACGCTTGGGCTACTACGACACCCGTTTCAAGCAAAGTGGCATCCGTACGGAGATAACTACCGCCGAGCGAGCCTCGTTCTACCGCTTTACTTATCCCGAGGTGGCGGACAAGGCACTGGCCATCGACGCCGGTTTCTTCTTGGGCGAAAGTCCGGTGCCCGACGCACGCGAGGCCCAGCAGTTTGTGGGCTCGGAGATACAGATACTATCCGACCGGGAAGTGTGCGGATATACCCGCATTCGTGGTGGATGGAACAACGGGCGTGCCTATACGGTTTACTTTTATGCTGAAACCGACCGCCCCTTCAGCGAATGGGCTACGTGGAAAGGCGACAGCATCACTGTCGACCGCACGCAGTACGATTCGCATCAGAAGACGGGGGCTTTGCTTCGTTTCGAAGGCGATGCCACTACACTACAGCTGAAGGTGGGCATCTCTTTCCTGAGCTGTCTGCGCGCTGAGGCCAACGCACACAGCGAGATTCCTCACTGGTCGTTCGACGAGGTGCATCGTCAGCTCCTGGACAAATGGGAAGCTTTGTTTTCGAAAATCGAGATTGACGAGAAGGCTCCGGAAGCACACAAACGGATGTTCTATACCGGATTGTATCATACGATGCTGATGCCGGTGGACCGTACGGGCGAGAACCCGCTCTGGAGTGACCCCGAACCTTATTACGATGACTTTTATGCCATTTGGGATACGTACCGCACGTCGTCGCCCCTGATTACACTGATCGATCCGAAGCGTGAAGCCGACATTGTCCGTTCGCTGGTGAACATCTACAAGCGCGACGGCTACATGCCCGATGCCCGGAGCGGCAACTGCAACGGACGTACACAAGGCGGGTCGAATGCCGAAATCGTCGTTGCCGATGCGTTTGTAAAAGGACTGGAGGGCATCGACTACGAACTGGCTCTGCAAGCCATGCTGAAAGACGCTACCGTGGACCCGGGTGCCAACCACGAGGCCGAAGGACGTGGCGGCTTGCGCGAGTATCTGGAGCTGGGTTATGTTCCCTGGGGCATCGACCGTGCCGGAAACCGTACGGTGGAATACAGCTATTGCGACTATGCCATTGCCCTCGTGGCCAAGGGACTGGGAAAGGAGGAACTGTACCAGCACTACTTGAAGCAAAGCGGCAACTGGAAGAACCTGTGGCGTGACGATTACGAACACAGCGGGGCACGGGGCTTCATCATGCCGCGCGATGCCGATGGCCAGTGGTTGGACAGCCTGCCCTACGGACACAGCCGGGTGATGCAACCCAAGTATGTCTATACGCCAATGACGTTTGAAGGACCGTGGTACACGCCCTGGTGGAGCATGTTCTTCTACGAGGCTTCTTCGTGGGAATATTCCCTGAGCATTCCGCACGACGTACCGGGACTGATTGAGAAATGTGGTGGTCCGCAGGCTTTCGAGCAACGGCTGGACACTTTCTTTATCCGCAATTATTATAATGTGAACAACGAACCTTCGTTCCTTACTCCCTGCCTGTATCACTGGCTGGGCAAGCCTTGGCGCAGTAGCGACCGTATCCATACGATTCTGGCAGAAAGCTATAACGATGGTCCTGTAGGTCTGCCGGGCAACGACGATTCGGGGGCCATGTCTTCGTGGTTGGCTTTCCATATGATGGGGCTTTATCCCAACGCCGGTCAGGACTATTACCTGATAAACACACCGCTGCTTCGCACCACTACGCTGCATCTGGCAAACGGACGCGACTTCCGGATTGTGGCTGACGGCCTTTCGGAAAAGAACCGTTATGTACAGAGTGCTACCCTGAACGGAGAAGATTATCCCTGGTCGGCATTGCGCCACAAGGATCTGATGGCTGGCGGTACGCTGGTGCTGAAGATGGGAAAGAAGCCTTCGGAGTGGGGCAGGGAGATGTTTAAACCGAATCATTAATTCAAGTTCAGGCATATCCTTTTATGCAGAACTTGCAGGAGTTAAAGAAGTGAGAATGAGAAAATGAAGAATGAAGAATGAGGAATGAAGAATTTCTACGACTCATTAACCATTAATCATTAACCATTAACCATTTACCATTCCCCCTCGGCTTTTAGTTTCTAACAGAGCAGAGCCAAGTGATAACTTCTTAACTTCCAGCGAAATATTAAACCCGAAACTTAAGTAAGAAATATGAAAGCTAAATATTTGATTACTTTGCTCCTGTTGCTGGTTATGGGGACGGGAGCAGCGGCACAAAGTGCTATACCGGATACGTTGCTGTTTGTCTTCAAGCTGCACGGGCAGACACGCAAATACCAAATGAATTTCACCCAGCGAAAAGATTCTGTTGTGCTGGACTGGCGTATTCTGCGTAACCTGCGCTGGCAGAAAGGTTCATATACGCTGACTCCGGCAGCCATGGAAAGCGGAGAGGTGCTTAGTTTCCTGATGCCCGAGGACGGGAGGAAGGTAGTGCTGTCCGATCGGGAAACGGCCTATCTGATTTCGCGTAAGGCATACCGTCAGTTGAAGGCTAACCGCCGTTTGGCATACAACTGTACCGAATATGAATGGTTGGACAACAACGAACACGTTTCAGGACATGCCTTGCTGCACGTGCGCGACGTTCAGGAAGGGGCGGAGATGTGGATTTGGGATAATCCAGCATTGCCCCTCGTATGGCGTATGAAGGAGAATCCGTTAGAGGTGAACTGGGAAGTGCAGGTATTGAAACGATAAGCGGATGCCGACGAGATGTTGCTGCCGAGTGAAGCAACTTTGGAGTATATGAAAAGGGGGTGTGTCAAATTAGGAAACTGCTTTCCTTTAGGCACGGATTACACGGAATTTCGCGGATGATTATTCTTCTTTCTCAGTGTTTTTCCGTGTAATCCGTGCCTAAAAATAACAAGATGTCAGTTACTTTTAGTTTTGACACACCCTTTTTTTCTGAATGGTTGTTGCCTGCTGTTTCTGTTGGTTGCTGTCGGCTGTGGCATCGGTCCCGGCAGTACCGGCCAGATGCTTTTTAAACCAGTTGACAACCGTATCGATAAGGGCCGGCTGGTACCAGTACAGGTCGCCATGTCCGGCTCCTTCTACTACAATGTAGTCGGGCTTGTTGCCTTTCTCGACCATGGCCTTGTACAGTTGCTCACTCTGAACCGGGGATACTAACGGGTCGGCAGAACCGTGCATGATGAGGAATGGAGGCAGATTGCTTTTGACGTGTCCCATCGGACTGGCATCCAATGCTTTTTTCGGATCGCTCAGGATGCTGCTGCCTGCAAAGTTGAAAAAGGCCGGACCGTGTACCAGCAATGCTTCGGTGACGGCTGGCGAGGCATGTACTTTTTGTATGTCTTCCGAGTAACCTTCACCTATATTCATCAGATTGCTGATGCCGTAGATGGTTGCGGCGGCCTGTACATCGGAAGAAACTTCGGTGAAGTCGCCTGCGTCGAATTGTTTTTCATCGTTGGTCGTTCCTACCATCTGGGCTACATAGCCTCCTGCCGAGTCGCCTATGACTCCGATGCGTTGCGGATCGATGCCAAACTGACCGGCATGGGCACGCAGGTAGCGAACGGCAGATTTGGCATCGATGACAAGTGCCGGAAAGCGGTCGGGGACGGTTCGGTATTCGGCGGCTGCCACTACGAAGCCGGCTTTGGCAAGTGCCATTCGCATTGCGATGAAGCTGTCGTGGTTGGCCGTCATGAAACCTCCTCCCGGGTAAAAGACAATGGCTGGTTTGGGCTGGGGAGTGCGCGGAACGAGCAGCGTCATTCTGAGCTGGCGGTTGGTGGGGAATGTAATTTGTGAATAGATCACATTACTGATAACATCAACGGGTGTTTCGGTGATTTCTACTTTCAGGGTTTGCTTGCCCGGTGCTTCGGCTGTTTGTGCTGAAGCCTGGAAGGTGGTTGGCAGCAATCCGGCAAGCAGGGATGCAAATACATATTTTTTCATGATACGGTTATTTTGATTGTTGAAACATTCAGGGGTATGAAGTTGTCGGATATAAAGGAAAGGGGATGTATCGTTGCAGACACATCCCCTTTCCTCTTACGGGTGTAGCGTAGAGAGTTATTTCTTACGGTTACCGTAACGGCTCATGAACTTATCAACACGACCGGCGGTGTCAACCAACTTGGATTTACCGGTATAGAACGGGTGAGAAGTGCTGGAGATTTCCAGCTTTACCAACGGATAAGTTTCACCTTCGAATTCGATTGTCTCTTTCGTGTTAACTGTAGAACGAGACAGGAACATGTCGCCGTTTGACATATCTTTGAATACTACCGGACGGTAATTTTCAGGATGAATACCTTTTTTCATTTCGCTATTTGCTTTTTTAATTTATTATTCGGTTACTATCTTGGTAATAAATAGTGTAATGGTCTATTTTACTTTTCAGGCTGCAAAGATAGTGCTATTTATTGAATCTGAAAAAAAGTTTGCTGAAAAAATAGGTTTATCCCGTTTTATTTTCTTTTTTTGCAGCCGGATTATAAAGAAGGCGTGGTTGTAGCGGCGCCGGATGTGTTTCCCTGAACTTATTTCGAAACTTGACTTTATTTGTACGATTATGAAAAAAATGTTCTTTCTGTTGGCGCTCTGTCTCTGCGCGATGATGGCAAAAGCGCAAAACGAGAAGCGCGACTTGTATAGCGTAGCGTTTTACAATCTTGAAAACCTGTTCGATACCATTCACGATGAAGGCAAGAACGATTATGACTTTTTGCCTGATGGAAGCTATCGGTGGAACTCGAAGAAGTACGAAGCCAAGCTGGCGAATATGGCCAAGGTGCTGTCTTCCCTGTCGCGCGACGTAGTGAAGCAGGGACCTGCCTTCATCGGGGTGGCCGAGGTGGAGAACGACCGTGTGCTGACCGACTTGCTGAAGCAGCCTTCTCTTTCTGATTACAGGTTTATCCATTACGAAGGTCCCGACAAGCGGGGAATAGATTGTGCATTGCTGTACGACCCCACGCAGTTTGAAGTGAAGGCGTCGAAGTTAGTGCTGTCGGAGCCTTATCAGGGCGATACGGTGCATCTGACCCGCGGCTTCCTGATCGTGGAAGGCCGCTTGGCCGGTGAGCGTGTCTGCGTCATAGTCAATCACTGGCCCTCGAGGGGAGCCAAGTCGCCGATGCGTGTGCATGCGGCACGGCAGGTGAAGGCACTGGCCGACTCGTTGCGCCACGAACACCGCAGGCTGAAGCTGATAGTGATGGGCGACATGAACGACGACCCGATGGATGAAAGCATGCAGACGCTTGGAGCACGGAAATACAGAGATGAGGTGAGAAAGGCCGATTTCTACAATCCCTGGTGGGAAACATTGGAAGATAAGGGAGTAGGAACGTTGCTGTATCGCGGCAAGTGGAACCTGTTCGACCAGATTGTGCTGTCGAAGCCGCTTCTGAAGAAACGTCGCGGCTTGCGATACGACCATAGCGAGGTGTTCCTGCGCGATTATCTGATACAGCAAGACGGAAAATACAAAGGTTCGCCCTTGCGCACCCACGGCGGACGGACGTGGCTGAACGGATATAGCGACCATCTTCCTACCATTATATATTTAAGGAAATAGTCCTTATATATTTGGAGATATAGTCCTTGCATGTTGCAGTCCGGAGGGGCAGCTTGCCGGGATAAAGTTTGCAACGTGGACTTTACAATCTTTTGTTAAAACTCTTCAAACACTTGAAAAATATTTGTTTTTCTTTTGTTCGGAGAGTTTTTTTATTGGGGCAGGTGTCCGCTTTTTGAATGAGAATGTTTACTTTTGCACAGAATTTTGATTCACTAACAATAAACTTTTAAACAAAATGGTTAATTACAAAGAATTAGGCCTTGTGAACACAAGAGATATGTTTGCTCGTGCCATTAAAGGTGGATATGCCATCCCGGCTTTCAACTTCAACAATATGGAGCAATTGCAGGCCATCGTGAAGGCTGCCGTTGAAACTAAATCTCCGGTTATCCTGCAGGTTTCCAAAGGCGCACGTAACTATGCCAATGCTACATTGCTGCGCTACATGGCTGAAGGTGCTGTAGAATATGCTAAGGAACTGGGTTGCGCTCATCCTGAAATCGTGCTCCACCTGGACCACGGTGACAGCTTCGAACTTTGCAAGTCTTGCATTGACATGGGCTTCTCTTCTGTAATGATCGACGGTTCTCACCTGCCTTACGAAGAGAACGTAGCTTTGACGAAGAAGGTTGTTGACTACGCTCATCAGTTTGATGTAACTGTAGAAGGCGAGCTGGGTGTATTGGCCGGTGTAGAAGATGAAGTTTCTGCTGAGCATCATACTTATACTGACCCTGAAGAGGTTATCGACTTTGCTACTCGCACCGGTTGCGACAGCTTGGCTATCTCTATCGGTACTTCTCACGGTGCTTACAAGTTCAAACCCGAACAATGTCACGTTGATCCGGCTACCGGCCGTCTGGTTCCTCCTCCTTTGGCTTTCGATGTACTCGACGCCGTTATGGAGAAACTGCCGGGCTTCCCCATCGTTTTGCACGGATCTTCTTCAGTTCCTCAGGAAGAAGTGGATACTATCAACAAATATGGTGGCAAGCTGGAAGCTGCTATCGGTATCCCCGAAGACGAGTTGCGTAAGGCTGCCAAGTCGGCTGTTTGCAAGATCAATATCGACTCAGACTCTCGTCTGGCCATGACTGCTGCTATCCGCAAGGTGCTGGCTGAGAAACCGGGAGAGTTCGATCCGCGTAAATATCTGGGTCCGGCTCGTGACAACATGGAGAAACTGTACAAGCACAAAATCATCAACGTGCTGGGTTCAGACAACAAGTTGGCTGAATAATTTTTCCACAAGATTATAGAAGAAGGGGATGTGTCCGCACGGGCACATCCCCTTTCTTTGTATGCGGGTAGTTCAGGACGCCGAACTTCCGGCTTTTCCCCGCCAAGGCTTTCCGCTATTGAGGCGCGGCTATTGGGCTGCGATGGCTTTCTGTCTTTCCTGATACAGTCCTTTCACTAACTGGCAGGAGGTCTCCAGGCCGATGCTTCCGGTGTTGAGCATCAGGTGATAGTGGTGCGGTTCGCCCCATTTGTCGCCCGTGTAGTATTCGTAATGATGGATGCGGTTGCGGTTGATGCGGCGGATCTCGGCTTCGGCTTTGTCTTTGGGGACGTTGTATTCGCTGACGCAGCGGGCTACGGCGCTTGGCAGGTCGGAGTAGCAGAAGACCTTCAGTACGTCGGGGTCATCTTTCAGCACGAAGTCGGCGCAGCGGCCTATGATGATGCACGATTCTTTTTCGGCCAGTTCCTGTATGATTTTGCTTTCGGCCACAAACAGTACGTCGTCGGGTGAGAGGCTGGTTTCCAGGGGTTGTTCACTGTTTTTGGAGAGGATGCACTTCAGCCAGAAGGAGGGAATGGATTGTTCGTTTTTCACGATGTACTGTTCGTCCATGTTGCTGCGCTGGGCGGTGAGGTGGATAAACTCTTTGTCGTACAGGCGGATGCCTAATTCCTTCGACAACATTTCGCCCAGCAGGTGCCCGCCGCTTCCGTACTCGCGGGCAATGGTGATGATGATGTGGCGGCTGCTTCTTGCGGTGGTCTTCTTCAGTTGGTCGGGACTGCCAATCCACTTGTCTAAGAAGCGGTAGTAGGGACTGACGAAGTGGACTATCGGGCCGACGGCCAAGGCAGCCACTACCGTACCTTCGCGCACGCCTTCGATGTCCGAAAGGAAAAAGAGCGACAGCAGACAGGCAATGACCAGCAGGCTGACATCGAAGCCCAACTTGACAAAGCCGAAGTTACCGTGGAAGCGCTTGGTGATGACGTTGACAAAATATTCGCCGGCCATCATGGCTACGTTCGCCTTGACTTCCAGTGCGATGCCCAAGGCCAGAATGACGCAGCCCACCAGCAGGGCTACGACCTGTCCTACGTAGGTGGACGGGTGAAGCCAGAAGAGGATGAACATGGAGAAGTCGATGAACAGTCCGAAGCAGCAGGCGATGGGTATCTGCAGCGCATACATTTGCCAGTCGGCTTTCAGTTCTTTGCGCGTCATCAGGAGGGGTTCGAGGACGACGAACAGCAGGTTGAGCAGGATGGTCCATATGCCTATGGTATAAGGAGTGAACATGCTCAGCACGTAGGTGACGCTGGTGATGGGCGAGGTGCCCAGCAGGGCTTTGGTGATGAAGGCAATGCCAAAGGCATTGATGAACAGGGAAATAACGAACAGCAGGAAACGCCTGGACTTATATACTTGCATAATAATGGATGTGTTTTGTTGAATCGTCGGCAAAGTTCTGACTTTTTTTCCGGTTGCGGTGCATAAAAAGGCGACCTTTCTTGGTCGAAAACGAAACGCTGCTTACTTTTGCCGAATAAAACTCATCGTTATGGAAATCTCTGCATGGCAACTGGCGGGAGAGGGGGAAAAGGCACGGCCATTCCCTTTCGGCTATTTTACGGAAGAAGCACTTGCGGACAACAGGCAGATACTGATCGAGAAGGGATTTTACTTCTGGCTCGTCGTAAACGGAACGGCGACTGTATCCGATGCTTATCATGCTTATGCGTTGTCGGCGGGGCAGCTGCTGGTGGTGACTCCCAGTGTGTCGGCCACGCTGGACGGCATGAGTGCGGACTTCTCCTTCGTCTGCCTCTACATCGATCCAGATTATTACGACGGCCTTTCCGAAGGGCAGCTGGTGTACAACCAGGTGTCGCAGTTCATCGGAAACTATCGTTTGCCGGTCTTTTCGCTGAATGCCGTACAGGCCGGCTACCTGCAGAAGTCGCTGGAGCTGTTTGCGGACAGGTTGCAGGCGATGCAGCTCTATCGTGACGGAGCTGTCAGACATTTGTGCAGCTTTGTGCTGCTGCAGATGGCCGATGCGCTGTATGGGAAGAACCGGGAAGAGGCAACCTGCGTGAAACGTTCGAGCGAGATATTCCGAAACTTCAAGCGTCTGCTGGTGCATCACTACCGCGAGCAACACAACATCGGCTTCTATGCCGACCGGTTGAACATATCGACTACCTATCTGTCGCGCATCGTCAAGGAGATTACCGGACATACGGTCTGTTTCCACATCTCGGAGCTGCTGTGTGCCGACGCCCGGAAACTGTTGGAGTGTACCGACCTTGACGTCAAGGAGATAGCCGACGAACTGGGATTCTCCGACCAGTCGGTCTTCGGGAAGTTCTTTGTCCGCAAGACGGGGCTTTCGCCTGTAAAGTTCCGGATGCGGCAGGAGTGACGTTTGTTTCGTATTCAACGAATTCCGTTTCTTGTTTTGATAACGTTTTCCGGAGAAGAATGCCGAACTTTGTCGCCGGAATACAAACGAATGTGTCATTTATAAAAACGCAAATCATATGAGAAAGCATTGGATTTATACAGGAGTCCTGACACTCCTGGCCGTCTGCACGCAGCGTGTGGCGGCACAACAGGAAGTCACCTTGCACGATGCCGGCGGCAAGGAGATAAAGGTACCCATGCGCAAGGCTTTGCCGGTCAGTGCGGACCGTGTGCGCTATCCGGGTTTCAGGCAGGAGACGGTGGTGCTGCAAGAGGGCAGTGTGCGTCGCGAGGGAGCCAAACCGCTGGCGTGCGACATTCTGCTGGAAAGGGATGTCCCCATCAAGTTGCGCGACGGGGTCACCATCTATGCCGATGTGTTCCGTCCGACCGACGGAAAACCCTGCCCTGCCATCCTGGCGTGGAGCCCTTACGGCAAGGAGATCGGCGGACAGATGCTGGACGACGTGCCGGGGCGTGCTGGTGTGCCGGTGGACGCCACTTCGGGATTAGAGAAGTTTGAAGGACCCGACCCCGCCTACTGGGTGAACCACGGTTATGCCATCGTGAATGTGGACAAGCGTGGCGCCTACATGTCCGAGGGCAACCTGCTGTACTGGGGACACGAGGATGCGCTGGACGGTTGCGATGTCATCGAGTGGATTGCCTCGCAAAACTGGTGTACCGGCAAGGTAGGCATGTCGGGCAATTCGTGGCTGACCGTTTCGCAATGGTTCATCGCTGCCGAGCGGCCGGAACACTTGGTTGCCATCGCTCCCTGGGAAGGCTTCTGCGACCACTACCGCGAGTCGGGCACACGGGGCGGCATCCCGACGCCGGAGTTTCCGGAGATGATAGCCGAAACCTTCTCGTCGGCTCATGGCATGCTGGAAGACCAGCCGCGCATGATTGTCGAGAAACCGCTGATGTGTGACTACTGGCAGGACAAGGCGGCCCGCGTGGAGAATATCGAAATACCGGCCTACGTGGTGGCCAGCTACACCAACTCGGTGCACACGCACGGCACCTTTGCCGGATACCGCCGCATGGCGTCGAAGGAAAAGTGGCTGCGCGTGCACAACACGCAGGAGTGGTTCGACTACTATACGCCCGAAAACGTGGAAGACCTGCGCCGCTTCTTCGACCATTACCTGAAGGGTGTGGACAACGGTTGGGAGCAGACTCCGAAAGTGCGCCTGTCGGTGCTTAACCCCGGCGGTCACGACATCGTGGGTCGTGCGGAAGAAGAGTTTCCGCTGGCACGCACCGTCTATCGGAAGCTCTACCTGTCGGCTGCGGACAGTACGCTGCTCACCGCTTTGCCCGAACAGGAAAACGTCAACACGTACCAGTCGGCTGCCGACTGCCATCAGGTGAACTACCGTTACCGCATGGACAAGCCCACCGAGATTACCGGCTACATGAAGTTGCACCTGTGGGTGGCAGCCCCCGACAACGACGACATGGACCTGTCCGTCCGCGTGGAGAAACTGTCGAAAGACGGGCAGCCTATTCCCGACCGTATGGGCAACCGCATCGTCGCTACCGGACAGATGCGTGTCTCCATGCGCCAGCTGGATACGCTCCGCACGACTGAGGCCGAGCCTTACTATCCTTTCACCACCGTACAGAAGCTGAAGCCGGGCGAGATTGTCCCCGTCGAGATTGAAATCTGGCCGATGGGACTTTTCTTCGAGAAGGGCGAGATACTGCAACTGACGGTCGGCGCCTATCAGCCCGAAAAGGCCGCCATACCTTTCGGCTCGGCACACATCACCGTGCCCAAGGAGGACTTTACCTACATGCCCGGCCAGCAGCCGGAGATGATGACGCTGGGCGGCAATGCCGACGAATGCGCCGACCCCGCCGAAGTGGTCACGTCGCCTGCTACGCACAACGTGGGAAGGCATTGCATCTACACCGGTGGCCGGTACGACAGCTATCTCTACATTCCCGAGATTCCGGCGAAGGAGTAAGGCAGACAGGGGCACCGGCTGTTTTGTCAAAATGACATTTTGATTTCCCGACCGCCTGAGAATCGTCTGTTTCGGGCCAAGGGAAAGGCCGGTGCCGAAAATCGAAGCGAACGGAACGTTTCTGCCTTGCAGACAGCATGATAGCGAAATACTTACAAATGAAATAGAAGAAAAACGGAGCCTGCGAGCGCTCCGCAGAGCCGAAAAGGGGAGTTTCCGTGGCAAAGCTGAGGCTTTTGCGTCGGAAACTCCCCTTCTTTTTGCAGAAAACAAGCCTTTTCGGGACAGATAACAAGCCTTGTTGCGGACGGAAACAAGCAATCTTTGCGAGCAACACAAGCGTTGTTGCCGAGCAATGCAAGCGTTGTTCCCCTCGGCAAGGTGGTTTTTTGCTGTTTTTGGGCCCTGTTTTCGGCCGGCTGTGAAAAGCGGGTGTCAGCAGAAAGGCTTATTCTTCATCAATTGGAAACAAATATTCGTATATGGGTGACGTTGTGGGCTGATACTTCCAACCGAAATCGTTGTGGTAAATCATCTGACGACTCATGCCTCCGTCCACGGTGATGTTCTCGCCGTTGATGAACGAGTTGCGCTCGTCGCACAGGAAAGCTACCACGCGGGCTATGTCCTCCGGTTCGCCTACACGGCCGGATGGATGCTGGTCGATGTCGCCCTTGCTGTAGAAGGGAGTGTAGGGTTGGTTCGGGTCGCCGTGGTAGTTACCGGTGTCTATCCAGCCGGGCGCCACCGAGTTGACGCGCGCCACGCCTGACAGACTGATGGCCAGTGCGTGGGTCAGTGCCGTAATGCCGCCCTTGGCCGCCGTATAGCTCTCGGTGTTGGGTTGCGACTGGAAGGCACGGGTCGAAGAGATGTTCACGATGGACCCTATGCCGCAGAAGTGGTCTCTGAAGAGCTTGGCCAGCATGTAAGGAGCCACCACGCCCACGCGCTGAATGTAGAGGAATTCGTCGTAGTCGCAGTCGGTCAGGATGCCTCCGTTCGTCAGGCAGGCGTTGTTGATGAGGCAATGGATGCCTTGGGGTTGCTCTTCGAGTATCAGGCTGGCGAAGTCTTCCAATGCCTGCCTGTCGGCCACGTCGCCTACAAAGCCGGTCACTCTATAGCCCAGCTGGTGCATCCGTTCTACTTGGTCGAGGGTCACTTCGCGGTCGATGTCGATGAAGTAAACCTGGTCGCCTTCTGCTGCAAAATGTTCTACAATGCAACGGCCGATGCCACCGGCTCCGCCCGTTACGATAATGATTCTGTTCATGGTTGGTTGATGTGTGTTATGAGTTTCTTAAAATTCAAATCCTTTGAACCAGTCTGATAGTTCCATAAGATGATATTCTTTATTTTCTTTTTTTCATGGTTTGTGCTTTCCGTCGGGTCATTTCTTCGGCGAAAGCTTCGCGTCCGTTGGCTTGGATGTAGCGGATGCACGCCGCGCGGTCGGAGTTGAACAGGAAGGAGAAGATTTTCCCTATCACATTGTTATGCGTCTTGCAGGCTTTTACGTCCGTGCTGCATTCGGCACAACTGTGAAAGCCATTCTTCTGGCAGCATTGTCTGATTTTGCACCAGGTTGCCTTGTCGTTCTGTCGGCATCCCGGGCACTTACCGTTGAGGTATTTACGACATGCTCCGCAATACAGGCCACAGGCGGCGATGTGGTCTGTGGAAGCGGTGATGGGCTTTGTTCCGTTTTTCATATGTATCTACTTTTTTATTGATATGTTATGGATGCGTTATCTCCTTTGTCTGCAAATGTAAGAAAACTCTTTGATTCAAGGATAGGCTCTGTACAGATAACTTTTTCGTTGCTTTACTTGGACAAGTGGTACATAATGGCAATTCCCATTAAGATGGATGCCGAATGCGGTCAGGAGGGAAAGTATAAACACCGTATTCATTTTTTGGGGCGGTTGAGAATTAAACATTTTTCCGTAAGTAAATCATGTCTTTCAGTATCTTCCCGTCTTCCACAATCGGATGGTCGTAATTGCGGGTAAAGAAGTTGGCGATGGTATGCGAGTAGGCGAAGCCACAGCTTTCGTAAAAGCTGATTGTCTGTCTGCTTTCGCCCGTACCGACGAGTAGCGTGTGGCACACGTCAGCATAGTATCGGCTGACGAATTCTACCATCTGCCGACCATACCCTTTGCGCTGGCAGGTAGGTGCAACGGCCAGGTTCTTCAGTTCGCGGACTCTGTTTCCCTCGTCCGTCACAACGGCTACGGAAATGGGGATTGCTTCAGCGTCGAACATGACGAACAAATCTCCCCGCTCCAGATAGCGGTTGATCATAGACTCCTGCTCGTCGGCAAGCAGTAGGAGGGAGAGGAAGCGTTTCTTGTCGGTGGTGATGAGTTGGATGTTCATACAAACTCTTCTTTCAGCAGTTCAAAATAGTGGGCATTTACAAAGCGGCCGTTCTTGAAACAGGCGTTGCGGAGAATGCCGACCTTACGGAAACCGACTTTTTCGAGTACCCGCATGGAGGCGATGTTGCTTTCATACACGTTGGCAAAGATACGGACGACGTCTGTCGCAGCTAAATAATGTCGCAAGGCTTCGCGCAGGGCTTCGCTGGCAATGCCTTGGTTCCAGAAGGGCTCTGCCAGCCAATAACCGGTTTCGGCATTGAAGCGCTCTACATCCGTTCCCCGCATAAAGCTGATATTGCCGGCAGCTTCACCGTTTATTTCGATGCAGTATTCGCCGGGCTCCTGTCGGCTTGTTGCATAGTCGATAAAAGAGTGGGCATCTGCTTCCGTATAAGGGAAGGGGAGACTGTCGCGGCAGTTATCCCAAATCTTCTTGTTGTTCAGGTATTTTGCCAATGAAGACACATCAGATGCTTTCCACGGCCGCAGACGGAATCGGGGCGTGACACAGCTTGATTGTTGTGCAATCTGTTGCTTATTCTCCGTTTGAGTAGCCAGAGAGGAAGGCAGGACTTTCCTCATTACATAGTTGGTCAATTGCAGGCGGTTGGCTTGTGCGCGTTGTTCACGTTCGACGGCATAGCTCCGATGTTCGAAGAAGGGACGGGCGGTGATACTTACTTCGGAGGTTATTTCGCGGATGCCGTGCTCCGTGGCGTAGGCTTCTATCTGTTGCAGCAGGGCTGTAGCAATGCCTTCTCCCTGATGGTCCTTGTGGACGAACATGGAGTGCAGGTAGCCATCGTTGCGGATGGAGGTAAAGCCGATGATGCGACCTTCGGCATCGCAGGCAGCGATGAAGTGCAGGTTGGCAAGCAGTTTCTCCCAGCGACCGGGCCGGTCGCCGCAAGATGCCCAGTCGGCTACTTCCTCGGCGGTATAGTCGCGGGCATTGACCGTCAGTACGGTGTTGCAGAAGAGGCTTTTCAGCTCGGGGATGTCGGCCGTGGTGACGGGGCGGAAGGTGATGGCGGGAGGGACCGTCGGGCTGTGATGTGAGGTTTTCATAAGTGGGTGCGTTGATAAGTTACATACCATAATATATTCTTCTTCCGTCTCCCTTACAGTCGTAAAGCCAAGCCTGGTGTAGAGGCGGACGGCTGGATTAGCCTTCTGTACCGAGAGCGACACTTGCCGATAGCTTTTGCCGTGCAGCAGGTCGAGCATTCCTTTCATCAGGCGGGTGCCGATGCCATGCCCCCGGAAGTCTTTGTAGAGGGAGATGGCGAGCGAGGGAGTATGGTCGTCCACGTACCCGTAGTCGTTCATCTGGCGGACCCAGACGGCACCGACAACTTGGCCCGAAGCTTCGGCCACCAGGCAGTGGTCGTCGGGTTGGGTGCCGAAGTCCCGGATATAGACTTGCAGCTCGGGTAGCAGGATGACGCTGCGGGGCGGAGGAGGAGTGCCTTCGGGCAGGTAGATGGCTTCGTAAAGGAAGTCGCTCAGCAAGTGGGTTTCTTCCGGAAGCAGGGGACGAATGGTGCAAGGCTGGTTCTTCATCTTTTGTCTGTTGAAATGGCGGATAAAGATAAGTAACTTTTTCTTTTTATGGAATAGAGGAAAGCACTTTTCACGGCATGCACAAGGTTTCATATTGGTTTCGTCTATGTTTCATTCGGGTTGCAAGAGGTGGAAGGCGGATGACTTCTGCATCGGATCAGTATCGTTGGTTTGTTTTTTCCTTGTATTTTTGCACGGTGAAACAATAGGAATGAGATGAGAAAAATAGGACGTTTGTTAGGGTTCTGCATCGTTTTGTTCGGTGCGCAGGCAATGCATGCACAGACACGTGCTGCAAGAGAGATCCATGAGAATCCCCGCTTGGCTACAGGAAAGTATATGGCTTATGAGGCTCCCGACGTGCCTCTTACGGCTGCCCCCGACGGGTATGTACCCTGTTACATCAGTACGTACGCCCGACACGGTTCGCGTTACCTGACGGGGAAAGATAAATACGAACCGGCCTTAGAAGTACTGGACGCTGCCGAAAGGCAGCATGGACTGACGGATGACGGAAAGCGTGCATTAGACATTCTGCGGCAGATGGCTCGGGCTGCCGAAGGACGATATGGCGAACTGACACCGAAGGGTGCACGCCAGCATCGTGAGTTGGTGGAACGTATGTATCGCAACTATCCGCAAATCTTTGTGGACGGTGCGCATGTGGATGCCCGTTCTACTTACAAGACCCGGGCTTTCCTGTCGATGGCCGCTGCCTGTGTGGAATTGAAAGGATTGAATCCCCGCCTGAACATCACGACCGACGCCAGTCAGCACGACGCTTATTACCTGAAATACAAGAATCCGGTGTATTCCGACAGTTGCCAGCGCAATGCCGATTCTGTCTTTGCCGAAGCCCGACGCCGTTTTGTTCATCCCGAGCGCATCGTGAAGCAGCTGTTCACCCCCGATTATCTGCCGAAGGTGGAGAATGCCGATAAGTTGGTCTGTGACCTGTTCGAGTATCATGGAATCAGTCAGAGTTCGGACAATATGCCCGACCTGGCTTTCCTCTTCACCACCGACGAACTGTATGACTTCTGGCAACTGAACAATTTTGAGTGGTATTACGAACAGGGTCCTTCGCCCCTGAGCGGAGGTCATATGCCCAACCTGGCACGCAACCTGTTGCGCAATATCGTCGAGGCTGCCGATACGGCATTGGCATCTGCCCGTCCTTGCGCTACGTTGCGCTTCGGCCATGATACCAACCTTGCACCACTGGTGGCATTGATGCAGGTTGAAGACTTCAACCATGCTACGGCCGATTGGGATTCCATTCCCGAATACTATCAGACCTATCGCATGATTCCGATGTGCGGCAACTTGCAGCTGGTCTTCTTCCGTAAGCAGGGCAGTACGGACATTCTGGTGAAGCTGTTGCTGAACGAACGTGAGGTTCGTCTGACCGGAGTGGCTGACGACCGTTTCCCGTTTTATCACTGGAGCGACCTGCGCCGCATCTGGATGCAGCGGGTGAATGCGATCCGTCTGCCCGAAGTGCCGGAAAAGGCTGATAAAGACTGAACCGTTCGTGGGTTTCTTGTTGAGCGGACCAGACCGTCCTATCGCTTGGCTACGTCCGTCATTGGCTGCCTTCAGGGTGGGGCATGCGTTTCAGGTCGGCCGGACATTGTGCCTGTCTTGCCGACTTATTCTACCAGCCATCGGTCGATATTCCGCGTTTGGCTGCTGAAGTTTACGCCTATCTTATAGAGGGTGCGCGGGTCGGAGGCGAAGGGGGCGGCATAGTTCTTTTCATTGATTTGTGCCAATGCCTCTTCGGCTGTACCCTGAAATTTGAACTCCATGACGTAGATGTAATCGGCGGTCTTTACCACGAGGTCGATGCGCCCTTGCGAAGTGTGATATTCGGCTTCGGTATAGAACCCTAACAACTTGAACACGATGAAGAGCACATTCTGGTAGTGCAGTTCCTGTTCGCGGATAAGCTCGTAAGGCGTGTCGGCCAGGAAACTCTGCAGGCGGTGCATGAAGTTGTCGATGCGGGCAGTGCGTACTTCACGGACAAAGTGCTTTATCTGGAATGAAGAGTCCTCCGTGCCAATGTTCACGTAGGCGGGCAACAGACTGTTGATGAACCCCACTCTTACTTCCTCGTTGGGAAAGCCGAGGGTATAAATCCTGAATTCGGGATCGTAACCTTTGATGGTCAGGTAGCCGCTTTGGAAGAGTAGGGGAATGGGATTGTGGTGTACGTTTTCCAATGCTGTAAGGTTATCGACTGCCGCTTCCACATTGCCGTCAAGGTTGCTCAGGCAGTAATTAGTCTGCTTTAGCAGTTTCACCAGAATCGTCGGCGTTCCGGTAGAGAACCAGTAATTGTCCGGTTCCATCCGGTAGAACGTGTTCAGCAGGCTGAAGGGGTTGTAGATTCCTTCGCCGGTGGTGCTGAAGTGATAGCCGTCGAACTTCTTGCGGAGCAGAGTACAGGCATCTTCATAACTGATTTTCTGATGTTCGGCCAGCTTACGGATGTCTTCCTCGAAGTTGGGCAGGAGTTCGGACTCGGCGATGCCGCACATGGTGGCATATTGCCAGTCCATGGTGATGTCGTTCAGGTTGTTCAGGTCGCTGAAGATGCTTACGCGGCTGAAGCGGGTGACGCCCGTCAGCAAGGCGAAGCGGATATAGGCATCGCACGACTTCAGGTTGCCGTAGAAGGCTTTCAGCAGGCTGCGGTATTCGTCCTGCAGGGCATCGTTGCCCAAAGCCTGGATGAGCGGCTTGTCGTATTCGTCGATGAGGATGGCCACGTTCTGTCCGGACTGTCTGGCGGCGCGGCGGATGACGCCTGCAAAGCGCAGTGACAGTGAATTGCCTCCCGGATCGCGGCCGTACAGTTCTTCCCAGCGGGTCAGATAGCTGTCCAGAATGTCTTCCAAGCTGGTGAGCGAGTTATACTCCTGGTTGTTCAAGTCGATGTGTAGGACGGGACGTACGGTCCACGCTTTCTCCATTTGTTCCATGGCAAGTCCTCCGAAGAGGTCTTTTCGTCCCTCGAAGTAGGCTTCCAGCGTGGATATCATCAGGCTCTTGCCGAAACGGCGCGGGCGGCCGAAGAAATAGTATTTGCCCGTGCTGACTAACTGGTGAAGCAGGGCAGTCTTGTCCACGTAAACATATCCGCCCTTGCGGATTTCCTCGAAACTTTGTATGCCGATTGGGTATAACCTTGCCATAATCGTGACTTGTTTTGCATCATTCTTATGCGAAGATACTATTTTCCCTGAAGAAGCACAACACATGGGGCGTTTATTCTTTTTGTTCCTCCCGCCATGCCTGCATCTGTCGTACCATGTCTTAATAAAATACAAAACCGGAGCGGTTATCGAAGGTTGTGTTTCGTCTCGGTCGTTATCTTCGGTCAAAATGCTATTTTTGCAATCAGAGTATTTAAGATTATGGTTATGAACTTGAAAAACTGAATGACAATGAGAAAAGGATTGGTTTTGTTTACTGCTCTCCTAGCATTGGTGGGCTGTAATTCGCAGAAGAAAAACGCGGCGACGGACGCTGCTCCAAAGGCGCAGAAATATCTGGTGGTTTACTATTCGCAGACGGGAGCCACGCAGCAGGTGGCACAGGTGTTTGCACGCTTACTGGGTGCCGATACGTTGCGCATCGAGGTAGAGCAACCTTACGACGGCACTTACCAGGAGACCATCGAACGTTGCCAGAAAGAAATGAAAAACGGTGAACTGCCTGCGTTGAAGGCTTTGAAGGCCGACTGGTCGGGCTACGATGTAGTGTTCCTCGGCTATCCCATCTGGTTTGGTACGTACGCCCTGCCGATGGCTTCGTTGGTGAAGCAGGCGGACTTTTCGGGTAAGAAGATTGTTCCCTTCTGCACCTTCGGCAGCGGTGGCTTGGGAGCCAGCATGAAGGATCTGGAGCAGGCGCTTCCCAAGGCCGAGATTCTGCCGGGCTACGGTGTGCGCAATGCCCGCCTTGCCAAGGCACCCGCCGAGGTAGAGCGTTTCCTCATCGAGAACGGCTATATCGAGGGAGAGGTGGAAAAACTGCCGGAGTATTCGGCCCAGCAGCCTGTCACGCCCGAGGATGTGAAGATCTTTGATGCAGCTTGTGGCGACTATCAGTATCCGTTGGGCACGCCTGTTACGGTGGGCAAGCGTACCACCTCGGGCAGCACCGACTATCGCTTCACCGCCCGGAGCAAGGATGTCAACGGCAACGACGTCGAGGCGACCATCTTCGTGACGGTAGGCAAAGGGGCGGATGCCAAGCCGGAATTTACCGAAGTGGTGCGGTAAGGCGGACTGATGGGGTATCTTTCTATTTCTCCGCCGCTTGTTGCAGGCGTTCCAGCATCCTGTTCAGGTTGGCATTGTTCTCCTCGTCCGTCAGGGTGGGGTCTTTCAGCTGTGTCTCATTCTTAGTAATAATTGCTGACGATTCGGTATCTCCTCCGACCGTTGCCACCCTCAGTCCTATACTTAGGTACCCTCAGTCCTATACTTAGACCCCCTCAGTCCTATCCTTAGGGTATCTCTCTATACGACTGAGACAGGCACTCTGCAAACGGTTGATATACAGATTGTTACGAAGACCGTCTCTGGATGGTGTCCGGTTAAGAACAATTATTACAAAAGTAGCCGCTGGCAGACAGCCGGAACAGGAGCAGTGTGGAATGTCCGGCAGCCTGCCTGCGGCGATGCGTCTTATTTCTGCCGGTGGCAGATGGTTCCCGTGGCCTGATAGGTAGGCATCACCAGTACTTCGGCTATCTGTACGTGGGCAGGGGCCGAAGCGGCATAATAGACTACGTCGGCAATGTCGTCGCCCGTCAGCGGACGGATGCCGTCATATACGGCATCGGCTTTCTGCTTGTCGCCGCGGAAGCGAATCACGGAGAAATTGGTTTCCACCATGCCGGGCTTGATGTTTGTCACCCGCAGGGGCGTATCCACCAAGTCGATGCGCAGTCCGTCGGACAGTGCCTTGACGGCAGCCTTCGTGGCGCAATAGACGCTGCCTCCGGCATAGGCCGCATCGCCCGCAATGGAGCCGATGTTGATAATGTGTCCGCGTCCGCGCTCCACCATGCCGGGCACAATCATGCGCGTCATGGCCAGCAGGGCCTTGATGTTGGTGTCGATGACCACGTCCCATTCGTCAAGCGAACCTTCGTATTCCTTGTCCATGCCGATGACCAGTCCGGCGTTGTTCACCAGCACGTCGATGTCCCTCCAGCGTCCTTCGAGTGAGTCTATGGCCCGCTGCATGGCCTGGCGGTCGCGCACGTCGAAGGGCAGTGTGAGCACTTCCACGCCCTGTGCCGTGAGTTCCTGTTTCAGGGCTTCCAGTTTTTCGGTATTCCGTCCGTTCAGTATCAGGTTGCTACCCATAGCCGCAAACTTGCGGGCACATCCTTCACCGATTCCACTGGTGGAGCCGGTGATGAAAATCAGTTTTCCTTTCATATCTTATAGAGGTTGATTGATGAATTGTTGCATGCATGCGTCTATTTCGTTTCATCGAACCGTTTGCGGTGCGAAACGATTTTTTGCATATTCTCCAAGGCCCACTCGGTCAGTCGGTTGATGTGAGGGATGAGTGAATCGCCGATGTCAGTCAGGCGGTATTCCACTTTGGGCGGAACGACGGGATATACTTTTCTGGAAATCAGTCCGTCGGCTTCCAGCGTTCGGAGCGTGCCCGACAGCATTCTGGGGGATATGTCGGGGATGGCCCGGCACAACTCGTTGAAACGGATCACTTTGTGCTCGTTGATAGTGAGCAGGACGAGAAAAGACCATTTGTCGCCAAAGCGTGCAATGACGTTGCGAATGGGACAGATTTCTATAATCGAATTAGTATCTCCTTTTTTCTGCATGTTCCGATGTGGGTTAGCTTGGGTTTCGCAGGCAAAGCTAACATTTTTTTTCCTGACTACCGACTGTACGGAGGCATTATATTTTTTCTATTTTTTTATGTTCGCGCAACTGCCTGATTCTCTGCAATAGTGAGGAAAAGGTTAGTATGGGATGAATTTGTAACTTCTTGACAAATAGTTTTTTAGTGGATAACTTTGCAGCGTGAATCGTAATTGATATAAACAAGAACATCGTATGAAACAGATTGAAAAAACTGCAGAAGCAAAGAATTTCAGCGCCATCAGTGTAGGTCGGCTGAACGAGTTGGGTGAATATGTATTGGAACTGGGTCCGGAGATGAAAATCCCGGGTAAGGTATTCGGCGGTGCTGCCTTGAAGGCCACAGGGGCCGAGTTCTCTTTTCAGTCGTTTGCACCCGGAACGGAGACGGGCTTCCTGCATACTCACAAAACTCACGAGGAGTTGTATTTCTTCCTGTCAGGAAAAGGTGAGTTTCAGGTGGACGGACAGATTTTTCCTGTGGCCGAAGGCAGCGTGGTAAGGGTAGCTCCGGCAGGATTGCGGTCTGTCCGCAACAATGGAAATGAACCGCTTGTGATGCTTTGCGTGCAATACAAGGGAGCTACGTTTACGGCCGAAGATGCAGCCGATGGCGTCATATCCACTGACGAAGTAAAGTGGTAAGCGCTGCAGCCGTCGGCACGGTATGTGTCACGGCTTAAGGCAATCGCATGCCAGCCGGCATGTAAGTATAGCGGGTATTTTTTGATGAACACCGGCGTCAGTGTATGATGCCGGTGCTTGTCATTAAGTACCTGCTTCGTTTTAGGAATGGAAGGATGGAATGGCCGGCCGGAATGGCAAACGGCAGGGATATGCTTCCTGAAAGATGGGGTGGCGGACGGGGTGAGTGTCATGGGGGGCGCATTAAGTTGAGCCGGAAAATACACTTGTACTCGTAAAAGCGTATCTTTGCATGGTAGAATTATGTGATAAGTAATAAATATATCGTATGGAACATCATCATCATCACGAGTCACATGCAGTGACCGATTCGCTTTACAAGATATTCATTGTCTGTATAGCGTTGAATCTGCTGTTCGTTTTTATCGAAGCTATTGTCGGCTTTGTTTATAATTCGTTAGGTTTGCTTTCCGATGCCGGACACAATCTGAGCGACGTGTTCAGCCTGATGCTGGCCCTCATTGCATTTCGTCTGGCCCGGCATCCGGCCAGTTTGCACTTCACCTATGGTTACAAGAAAGCCACTATCCTGATTTCGCTGCTGAATGCCGTCATCCTACTGGTGGCTGTAGGGGCTATTGTGATTGAAAGTGTCTATCGCTTGCGCAATGCGACAGACGTGTCGGGCGAAGCCATCGGGTGGACAGCCGGTGCAGGTATCGTCATCAACGGACTGACCACCTGGCTGCTGATGAAGGACCGCAAGGCCGACCTCAATGTCAACGGCGCCTTCCTGCACATGCTTATGGATACGTTGGTGTCGGTCGGGGTGGTTGTTTCGGGCGTCATCATCAGTTTCACCGATTGGGTCTGGATCGATTCGGCTGTCAGCCTTGTGATTGCCGTCATTATTCTGGTATCTACTTACCGATTGCTGAAAGAGAGTCTGTTCCTCTCGTTGGATGCAGTTCCCGAAGGCGTTGACATGGAGAAGCTGAAGCACGATATATCCGAAACGTCGGGGGTGGCAGGTTGGCACCATTTGCATGTGTGGGCCATCAGTACGACGGAGAACGCGGCTACGCTGCATGTGGTGCTTGGCGACCTTTCGGCGATGGAGCGTGTGAAGACAGAATTGAAGGAGGCGTTCCGCAAGAACGGAGTTTCGCATTGTACGATAGAGTGTGAGCAGGCGGGCAATGTATGCAAGGAAATGGAGTGCTGCTCCTGATACCTGACTCCCCGCCGGGAAGCAGGTCGTTGTGGGTAGCATGCCGATGAACAGACACATCAGACGCAGGTAAATGCAAATCTTTGGAATATCCGGACTGCTGCCGGACCGTATGATTGGCATTTATCTGCGTCTGACGTATCTATTCCCTCTTGTGGAGGGCTGGTTTTACAGTTCGATGACTAACGATTCGCGGGCTGCCATCTTCAGGTCTTCGGTGAAGCTGATGGTACGTCCCGTCAGGATGTCCTTACCCTGTTTGGTGTCTTTCAGGATTTCCTTATAGAACTTCAGTGGCAGGGTTGTTTCGCTGTCCGTTCCGTTCAGCATCACGAATACGGTCTTTCCCTCGTATTGGCGGGCGTATGCATAGACACCGTTCTGCACCATGAACTGCGTCATGTTGCCTTTGGCAATCACGTCGTTACCCTTGCGCCAGTTCAGGATGGTCTTGTAGAAGTTGTAGCATTCGTTCTGCAGGTCGGTGCGCCCTTCTGCCGTAAAGGCATTCTGCTTGTCGCCTGCCCATCCGCCGGGGAAGTCGCAACGCACGTATCCGTCGCTTTTGGTTTTTACACCGTTCATCATGATTTCCGTGCCGTAGTACAGCTGCGGGATGCGGCGTGTGGTGAGCAGCAGCGTAGTGGCCTGCTTCAGCATGGCTAAGTTCTGTCCCTCGCCCAGGAAGCGGTCGGTGTCGTGGTTTTCGATGAAAGCCAGTACACTGGCGGGGTTGGGGTAGAGGAAGTCATAGACAAAGTTGTTATATACGCGGTCCAGTCCCTTGAACCAGGTTTCGGTCTGTTCGTTCTTGGCAATGTTGATCTTGTCGAAGAAGCTGAAGTCCATCACCGTCTTCAGGTTGCTGTTCTTCGGAGCAGACAGTTTGGAGTCTTTCTGCCACCAGGCGGTATAGGCAGGTTCGGTGACCCACGTTTCGCCCACCGTGTTGTAGTTGGGGTATTCTTCGTTCAGTTCCTTCATCCACTGGCTCATGCTGTCGTAGTCGGCATAGGGATAGGTGTCCATGCGGATGCCGTCGATGTTGGCATACTCAATCCACCAGAAACTGTTCTGGATGAGGTATCTCAGTACGTGTGGGTTCTTCTGGTTCAGATCGGGCATGGTGGGGACAAACCAACCATTGTTCATTTGGTCGAAGTCGTACTTCGAGGTATAGGGATCGACGTGCGAAGTGAGCTTGAAGGAAGTCTGCACAAAGTTGTTCTGGTAGTCGGAGTTGTTGAACCAGTCCTTTGAGGGCATGTCCTTGATCCATACATGATCGACACCGCAGTGGTTGAAAATCATGTCCATCACAATCTTGATGCCACGCTGGTGAGCCTTGGCTATCAGTTGGCGGTATTCTTCGTTGGTGCCAAAGCGCGGATCTACCTTGTAGTAGTCCGTTGTGGCATAGCCGTGGTAGCTGCCCCCCTGCATGTTGTTCTCTAATACGGGGGTAAACCAAAGGGCAGTTACACCCAGGTCGGTGAAGTAGTCCAGATGCTGTTCGATGCCGGCCAGGTCGCCTCCATGCCGGGCGTTGGGGTCGTTCCGATCTACTTTCGCGTCGAGCATGCCTTCTACCTGGTCGTTGTCCGGATTGCCGTTGGCAAAGCGGTCGGGCATCAGCAGGTAGAGTGCGTCCGAGGCGTCAAAGCCTTTGTGTTCGCATCCTTTCATGGCGCGTTCCTTCAGCTCATATTCCTGTACGGTTTTCTTCTTGCCCTGCACAAAGGTCAGCGGAATCTTGCCCGGCTGCACGTCCTTGTCCAATTTCAGATAGACCAGCAGATAATTATCGCTCTCTAACTTGACGATGCTGCTAAGCGATACGCCGGGATAGTCCACCGTGACACGGGAGTCGCCGATCCCTTCGCCATAGACCATCAGTTGCAGTTCGGGGTTCTGCATGCCTGCATACCAAAAGGGCGGGTCAATTTTGTTGATGTTGGGTGAGGCGTAAGTGCCGAGTGAGAGCAGTACGCCTCCGAGGAGAGAGAATACTTTCTTTTTCATGATAGTCATTTTACGGTTGATTCTTTGTGAGGCTAATATAAGACAATTGGCGGAGAAACACTTGGTCTCTCCGCCAATCCTGTCCTGATTTATTGTGCAAACGTTTGCTTTTCGGCAGGTTTGTCACTTTCCTTTCTGGCTGCCTTGGAAGAAATTCTCTACTTTCTTCCTTTTCCGCAAGTCATTCAGCCATGCTTCGGCAGCATTGTAGCGATTGTCCTCGTTGAGGACGATGTCGCCGTCCTCGGTCATTTCCTGCGGCTTGTTCTTGCTGTCTTGGGGGCGTGTCTTGAGGTAGGCTTCCAGATACTTTTCGGTTTCGTCCATATCCTTCAGATGGTAGTACGATGCGAACGCTGCCTTGTAGAGCAGGTTATGGGCTTGTGGTGCGTATTTGTATTGCTGCATCAGTGCCTTGATCTGCTTGCGTGTTTCGCCGGCTTCCCGACAGCAGTCGGCCAGGCCGCCATAAAGTCGTGCCACGACACTGTCCTTGGGAAATGTCAGACTGATGGCGTCTTCCAGATATTCCACGCCTTTCTCCTTCCATAGCGTTTTGGAACAGGCTTTCCCCAGGTAGTAGAGCAGGTCAACGTGTTCGGGAGCCAGTTTGCGGGCAGCTTCCAGCAGGTCGTGGGCTTCGTAGGGTTGGTTCAGGGCATAGTGGCTGATGCCTGCGTAATAGCAGTTGTAGAACGAGCTGTCTCCCTGTGCCAACAATGGTTTGTAGCGTTCCAGGGCCTTGTCATATTCTTGGTTCAGGCAGTAGGCCTGGGCTTCCAGACGGTTGATGGTGACGTTGGTCGTATCCGTTTTCCGGTAGTTTTCGCAAGTTTCGATGGCGAAGTCGTAGTAATTGTTCTGGATGTACAGGCTTGCCAGCTTCGAAGCGGCAAGGTTGTCGTCGGGATAGCGGTTGTTTATATCCATGTAGGCGCCTATCAGGATGTTGGGGTCTGAATAGATGCCTTCCAGGCTCTGTGCCTTCAGGTGGAGTACGGTGGCAGAACTGTCCTGTTCGGCTAAGGAGGTGCTTTCGCCTAATGCTTCCTGATACTTTTGCAAGTTCAGCAACTGACCGATGTACTGAATGCGGGCGTACTTATGGTCGGGCTTCAGGTCGAGCACGCGTCGGTAGCATTGCATGGCAGGCTGGAACTTGCCCAGTATCTTGTAGCATTCGCCGGCCTCGATGTAGGACCGTGGGTTGAGTGAATCCTGTACGGTGAGCAGCCGGAATACTTGTAGTGCCTCGGCGTTTCTTCCGAGTCCCTTCAGTGCCCTTCCTTTCTGATAGAGCAGGGGAACGGTGAGCGAATCTTCGTGTTCGATGAGGGTGAGGGCGTTTTCGTAGTCGTAGTTGGCCATCGCTTCCTGGATGGACTGCGTTTGCTGGGCTTTCAGGAATGGAGTGAAAGCTGATAGAAGCAGATAAAAGAAGAACTTTTTCATGTGATAAAGTGCAATGATTAATTGTAAAACTGCCGCAAATTAATAAAAATAAATCGATTACGATGTTATCGTAGATGTAGCTTTGTATATTTTAACGGTTGTTTGGACGCATTTGGCCCGATTGCGGACCGGGAAGAAAGGATAGTATGATGTTTCGTAGTCGGGCGGGGCAGAAGATTGGGCTGACTGGGGAAAAGTTTTTCTCTAACTGGGCAGCCTTATTTCTCTAACTGGGGAAAAAACAGCGGTATCTTTTGAGGCAATCGAGATGGAAGAACCGGAGGCGGCAAACAGACGTCCTGCAGAGTCATGTAGGCATAAAAGAAAACGCCTTTCCGTCGATTGGCGGAAAGGCGTCTGTAGTGTGTGCAACACGTATGTTCCGATCCGGAAAAGATTTCCGGATAATCATTACTGATTAGATAAGGAATCCCAGCAACACACCGGCTGCTACGGCCGAACCGATAACACCGGCTACGTTCGGACCCATGGCGTGCATCAGCAGGTAGTTGGTCGGGTCGTATTCCAGACCGACATTCTGCGAGATACGTGCCGACATCGGAACGGCGGATACACCGGCATTACCGATAAGCGGGTTGATCTTGTTGCCTTTTCTCAGGAACAGGTTGAAGAACTTGACAAACAACACACCCGAAGCACTGGCGATGATGAATGCACAGAATCCTAAGAAGAAGATGAAGATAGTGTTCAGCGTCAGGAACTCGGAAGCCTGAGTAGAAGCACCTACCGTTACACCCAGCAGGATGGTGATAGCATCCGTCAACGGACCGCTGGCTGTTTCGGCCAGACGACGGGTTACGCCACTTTCCTTCAGCAGGTTACCGAAGAACAGCATACCCAGCAGAGGCAGACCTGACGGTACCAGGAAGCAGGTAAGCAACAGACCGATGATGGGGAACATGATCTTCTCGGTATGAGATACGGCACGTGCCGGTTTCATACGGATCAGTTTTTCCTTCTTGGTAGTCAGCAGACGCATGATAGGCGGTTGGATGATGGGCACAAGCGCCATGTACGAGTAGGCTGATACGGCAATGGCACCCATCAGGTTGGGAGCCAGCTTGGAAGAAAGGAAGATGGCCGTCGGACCGTCGGCGCCACCGATGATGGCGATACCGGCAGCCTGGTTAGGCTCGAATCCCAATGCGAGGGCAATCATGTATGCACCGAAGATACCAAACTGGGCGGCAGCACCTACCAGCATCAGCTTCGGATTGGATATCAGTGCCGAGAAGTCGGTCATGGCACCGATGCCGAGGAATACCAACGGCGGATACCAGCCCGTCTTTACACCCTGATACAAGATGTTGAGCACGGAACCTTCTTCGTAGATACCTACTTCGAGGCCGGCATCAATCTTGAACGGGATATTACCGATCAGAATACCGAATCCGATAGGAATCAGCAGCATCGGCTCAAAATTCTTCTTGATAGCCAGGAACAAGAAGAACAAACCTACCAAGATCATGATAAGGTGTCCGGAAGTTGCATTCGCAAATCCCGTGTACCCCCAGAAATCGACCAGGTTATCGCCAATAAATGATAAAAAGCTTACTTCTTCCATAAACTTATTCGATTATAATTAAATCCGTTCCTTCGAGAACAGAATCACCTTTGTTAACTTTGATTGCAGTAACCTTTCCGTCTCTGTCGGCATTGATGTTGTTCTCCATCTTCATGGCTTCCAGGATAACGATTACCTGTCCTTTCTTCACCATGTCGCCTTCTTTCACCTTGATGTCAAGGATGACGCCGGGCAGCGGAGATTTCACGCCGCTGTTCTTGGAAGGAGCGGTCGGACGTGTAACGACGGGCTCGCCGGTAGCTGTCTTGGGTGCAGCAGCGGGGCGGACAATGGGTTTGAGAGCGGTCTTGATGGGTTTGTCCAGCTCAACGTTGTAGGGGGTACCGTTGACCTCTACACGTGCGATGTTGTCATCTACATCATTTACAGTGACGTTATAGAGGTTACCATTGATTTTATACTTATATTGTTTCATTTTTCTTTTATTTTAAGGGTATGTACTGGTTTACTTATGCGGCATCTGGCGCAATGTATAGATCTTCGAACTCCAGGGCGAGTAGTTGCGTTTTACCTTATTAATAGTAAGGATGGTGTCTTCGATGTCATGTACATTGTCCTGATATTCGTGCAATGCCATGGCGATGGCTGCAAATACTTCTCCCGATTCGGTTCCGATGGCTTTTTCTTTAGCTTCCTGCTTGTCGGTGATGCCGTGTGCACGCATGGCGTTGCGTTTGATAAGGTTGGCACCGATGTTGCCTACAATCTTGAAGGCAATGTAAAGCAGAATCAGACCGAAGAATACGACCAGCATAGCCATGATGGCCATTCCGATGCCTATCGGGTCTTTCATCTTGAAGCCGTCGATTTTCTCGTTAGAGTCCAGTGTACGGTTGTTGGTACTTGGTGTCACATAACGGTTGTTGATACCCATTACAGCCCATCCCTTTTCCTTGATACCGTCGTCGATGAGTCCGTAAGAACAGTCAACGGGGATGTTGGCGGGGATTGTGATGGAGTCGATCAGTGTCGTTCCGTTGGCGTCGTACAGGGCGATCCAGTTCGGACCAATCGAATCGAGCTTGAAGTTCAGGTGGAAGTTACCACGCTTGGGTTCGTTGTCTGCCCAGAAGAGCAGGTGCTGGCGGGGAGGAATCTTGGTCAGTACATCTCCCTTGGGTATCGGATACATCATGGCAGCACGTTCGGGTGCCGACAGGCTTTTATCCAATACTCTCTTATCGTTGGTCAGGTAGCAGTTGCGGATATCAACCGTGGCGAACGAGGTGTTGAAGATTTCGATCCATGCGTTATGCTTGCCATAATCGTCCTGGAAGTTGTCTTTGTTGTTCACCAATACTTCGTTGATGCATAGGCTGCTGGCGCTTTGAGCGAAAGCACCGCCGCAAACTGTCATGAACGCAGCGATAAGTATTCCTATTTTCTTTTTGTTCATAATCGGAGGATTTTGTTAAAGTGGAATATTACCGTGCTTCTTGGCAGGGTTGGTCAGTTTCTTGGTTTGCAGCTGTTGCAAAGCGCGAATGACGCGGAAACGAGTGTTGCGCGGCTCGATAACGTCGTCGATGTAACCGTATTTGGCTGCATTGTACGGGTTGGCGAACAGCTTGGTATATTCGGCTTCTTTCTCTGCGAGGAACTGAGCCGGGTTTTCGTGTTCCTTGGCTTCCTTGGCATACAATACGGCAACGGCACCGGCTCCACCCATAACGGCGATTTCGGCGGTAGGCCATGCGTAGTTGATGTCGCCACGCAGCTGCTTACAGCTCATCACGATGTGCGAACCACCGTAGGACTTACGCAGTGTGACAGTTACCTTGGGCACTGTGGCTTCGCCGTAGGCATACAGCAACTTGGCTCCGTGCAGGATGACGGCGTTGTATTCCTGTCCTGTACCCGGAAGGAATCCCGGTACATCGACCAGTGTCACCAGAGGAATGTTGAAGGCATCGCAGAAGCGTACGAAACGTGCGCCTTTACGTGAAGCGTTGCAGTCGAGCACACCTGCCAGATATTTGGGCTGGTTGGCAACGATACCTACCGACTGTCCGTTCATGCGGGCGAAACCGATGATCAGGTTCTTGGCGTAATCTTTCTGTACTTCGAGGAATTCGCCGTTGTCGATGATGGCACCGATTACTTCGTACATATCGTACGGTTTGTTCGGGTTGTCGGGGATGATTTCGTTCAGTGAGTCTTCCAGACGATCGATGGGGTCGGTGCAGGCTACGATAGGTGCTTCTTCCAGGTTGTTTTGGGGAATGTAGCTCAACAGCTTGCGGATGATGGCCAGACCTTCTTCACCGGTTGCTGCAGTGAAGTGAGTAACGCCTGACTTGGAAGCGTGTACGCTGGCACCGCCGAGGTCTTCCTGAGTTACGTCTTCGCCTGTCACTGTCTTGACTACGGCAGGGCCTGTCAGGAACATGTAAGAAGTACCTTCGGTCATCAGGGTGAAGTCGGTCAGGGCAGGTGAGTAAACGGCACCACCGGCGCAGGGGCCAAAGATTCCGGAGATCTGCGGGATGACACCCGAAGCCATAATGTTGCGTTGGAAGATTTCGGCATATCCGGCCAAGGCGTTGATACCTTCCTGGATACGTGCACCACCCGAGTCGTTGATTCCGATAACGGGAGCGCCCATCTTCATGGCCATGTCCATGACTTTGCAGATTTTCTGTGCCATTGTTTCTGACAGTGAGCCGCCGAATACCGTGAAGTCTTGTGCGAATACATATACCAGACGTCCTTCGATGGTTCCGCAACCGGTTACGACGCCATCACCCAGGAAGTGTTTCTTGTCTTGCCCGAAGTTGGTACATCTGTGTTCAACGAACATATCCATTTCTTCGAAACTGCCTTCGTCAAGCAGTTGGGCTATACGCTCGCGAGCCGTATATTTGCCTTTGGCATGTTGTTTCTCAATAGCCTTTTCGCCACCACCTAAACGAGCTTTAGCACGAAGTTCTATAAGCTCTTTAATCTTTTCAAGCTGGTTACTCATTTTGATAAGTTTTAGAATTTAAATATTTTTCTGATTCTGTCTTTCTGATTCAGAGTTGGATTTTTTGATATTTACGGGAATAAAGAGTGAGGCACGATGTCTTTCCAGGCTCTTGTGACCGGCATAGCGGGCCAATGGCGCTTGCTATCCGGCTTGTTGTGATCTGCCACTTGTGCCACGGAGCCGGGAAAGACATCAGTCCTTAGGGAAGATTAGGGCTTTTCGCACAATTCTGTCAGCACACCCAGCGTTGATTTCGGGTGGAGGAAAGCGATTTGCAGGCCTTCGGCACCTTTACGCGGAGCCTTGTCGATGAGGCGGATACCGGCTGCTTCGGCCGATGCCAGGGCATTGGCTACGCCGTCTTCGATGGCGAATGCCAGGTGGTGCATTCCGCCGTTGCCGTTGTTCTTCTCGATGAACTTGGCGATGGTGCTGTCGGGGCTTGTCGGCTCGAGTAATTCTATTTTCACCTCACCCACTTTCAGAAAAGCAGTTCTAACTTTCTGGTCTTCTACAGTCTCGATGTTGTAGCACTTCAGACCTAATACATTTTCGTAATACGGAAGGGCTTCTTCGATGCTTTTTACGGCGATGCCCAGATGTTCAATGTGTGAAATCTTCATAACTATTTTTATTAATGTTGGTATAAAACTCCTCGTAGGGGGCTAAAACAGTACAAAGTAAGGCAATTCTTGTTGAATAAAGAAATTTTTCGCCAATTAATTCGTGGGAGGGGGAGTGTTAATTTTCTATTAGCTTATGGGTATAATGCAATATTATGGGCCGGAATTCATCTGAAAAGTTGTTCTTCCTGTCGGCTTTGCTGTCAGAAGTTCAATAGCCGGCATCAGCCTACTTCTTCAACATTGAGTCGCCCTTGGGGGTAATAGTCGCCATCGAAGTCAGTAGTTGAGCAGGAGCGGTGCTTGTACGGCTCGTGAGCCACACTTGCACGGCTCGTGAGCAACGCTTGCAATACTCACGGGAGTTACAAGCAATACTCGTGGGAGTTGCTTGCAATACTCGTGGACTTTACTTACAAAACCCGTGAGCTTTTCAGGCAAAACCCGACGGGATTGCTTGTAAAACTCGCCGACATTGCTTGTCACATCCGGCAGCATTGCTTGTTGCGTCGGTCAACTATCGATGTGGCGCCGCTAAAGTAGGTAGTTACGGTCGCCAAGTGGCACTTTGAAAATGAAAAGTGGACAATTAAAAATGAACAACTCGGGTGAAGGATGGATGTGCGGACAACGTGGATGGGGCGTACTAATACGATTAAAAAGAAGAAAATCGAAAATTGGGTTCACGCTTTCACCATGGAATATCAGTGCTGATAATCAGAAAGATATAGTGAAAGATAAGTTTCACGTCCATTCAGTGAAAATCCGCGTTCATCGGCCTTATTCACGCTGTTTGCGCATCTATCCTTCACCACAACGCACTAATTATCATAAGATTACGGTGAAACTTCATCCGGGAATTGGTGAAAAAGGCCGCAGAGCGGAAAGTTCGACTTGAAGAGGAACATCTCAAAAGAAAAAGCAATATATATCATATATATCGTATATATTTTATATATTTGCAAAAAAGACGGAATAATGGAAGCAACAGTAACATACAAGAAAAAGATTATCGACCTGAAGGAGGACACGTTTAAGGTTCTTTCAGTCATGGCAGCACGCCAGGGTACAAACCTGAAGAAACTGATAGAAAACCTGCTCGACAAGACAGCCGAAGAGTATGATGACAGCGAAGCCTACCGTTATATGTCCGAGAATTACCCGGACGGGCAGGTCAAGTTAGAGAAGAACGAGCGTAAGGAATTTATGGACTGGCTTGGAGTGGTTGAGAAATGAGGGTTGAATTTTCAAAGGAGTTTGAAAAGGCAGTCCGCAAACTCTCCGGAAAAATGCTGGATTCAGTGCGTCAGGCAGTACAGGAAGTTATCAATGCCGGAAACATCGAGGAACTGACGGACTGCAAGAAACTGGTAGATTTTGAGTTTATCTACCGTCTGAGAATAGGCAGTTATCGTGCCTTCTTCAGCTATCATGTACAGATAGTGGATGACTGCGTCATGTTTCTCTATCTGGTGCCCAGAGGTCAGGCATACGATAAGAAAATGGGAAAAAATCTGCAGCAGAAAGATGTATAACAATTTTTTCATGACTATGCAATCGTAAGCCCCAGCCGTTCCTGCTTGCAAGAGCGAACTTCAAGGTTATAGTTTTTTATGGAAGTAAGCTGTACCCAATAGAGGGGCCGATTAGTTCCACAAGAAGAAACTCTTCGAGAAGCTACACGCAGAAAACATCACTGAGGCCGTGGGCATCGCGGCCAATCTGAGGCTGATTTGAGGATGCTAACGAGAATGATCCTTTTGCTTAAACGATTGCAATAAAGTCCTTTGGGTGTGACGCTGAGATCATGGTTATTATGTTAGCATATTGATTGTCCAATCAAACCATGAGATCAAAGACTTATTCTTTGTAGCTTGTCATTGTATCTGAAGAATATATCCTTTTTTCTTAACAGAAACAATATTAATGGCATTATCAGGAGCAAGAATATGCCGTAAATAAGTAATCTGCACATTCAAAGACATGGAATTAGAATAGCTGATGTCACCCCATACCTGATTCAGAATTTCATCCCGCGTCACCAGTATGCCGACACTTCGTGACAACAGGACCAGAATATCCGTCTGACGTGCCGATAGATTACGGGTTATCCCATCGTATGTGACTGATGAATTTTGGCTGTCAAATAATGTTTTCCCAATCATATAGCGACATTGAACATCAACTTTCCTGTTTTCAAACCGTTCGTCAATTCTCGCAATCAGCTCTTCAGGATAAAACGGTTTGGGAATATAGTCATTGCCTTTCAAGTGGAAGCCCTTCAGCCGGTCTGCCTTTTCCGTACGGTCAGTCAGAAAAAACAGGAATACCTCATTATCCGTTTCACGGATTTTCTGTGCAAGTTCGAATCCGTTCATTACAGGCATGTTCACATCCAGCAATATCAAGTCGGGATGTTGGTGGTTATACATTTCCCATGCCGCAGCCCCATCGGAAGCGTAGGCTACCGAATATCCTTCGAGCTCCAAGAAACGTTTCAAAAGCAATGAGTTCTGCCTGTCATCGTCAACCAACAAAATATGTATTTCATTTTTATTCATTGTGGTAACTCTATAATAAAAGAACTTCCATGATTCAGCTCACTTTCTATGCGTATATTACCCCGGTGTGCTTCAACAAGCATGCGGACATAAGCCAGTCCGAGTCCCATGCCTGCTATGTTTTTATCAAAGCCAATCCGCCCACGATAGAATTTTTCAAAAACATGTTCTTGTTCTGATTTAGGAATGCCCAATCCATTATCTTTAACTGAGAGACGGACGTGGTCATTGTCACATTTCCGATAATCTATTTCGATTTCAGCCTTTTCGCGCGAGTATTTTACTGCATTCTCCAACAGATTGTCGATAATATTAATCATGTGCATCTTGTCAGCAGTGATAATCATATCCTCGTGGGGAAGAACAACGATATGGACATTCTTGTCACTTGGTACATTCAGTTTATGGATACACGCATCCAGCAAATCGTGCAGACTGAATGCTGAAATATTAAGTGGTATCTCGGTTGCCTTGCTGAAGGTCAAATCCCTCAGTTTGGAAAACAAAGCAGACAGGCTGTCCAATGCCGTATGGGAATCCGCTACGACCATTTGCCGGCCCGCAATGTCTTTCATAAGGCGTTCATTACCCATATAGGAGACACACATCTTAAGCGTTGCAATCGGACGTTTCAGTTCGTGAATCATGGTTTGTATAAAGTCTGACCGGAGATTTTCTATTTTACGCTGTTTGCGGATCGTGGCAATTTGTGCAACAAGGCAAACAACCAATAAAACAGATAAGGCGAATGAAAAGAACAGAATATCCGACATTTCTCTTATAATCAGCGGCAATGCAACTGGGCAATCCATCCGTACCAGCTTCTTACCAAGAATGTCGTAGGGATAGGTTATGGAGAGTACAGGATGGAACAACGACCCCCATTCCGTACGGGAAGCTTCCCAGACTATCGAGTCCGCCGTTTCGGTGAAAATGGTATCGAGCCTGATGTTGTTAGACTGCATTATCGTGTCGAGCTTCTCAGCTGAAAACGGGAACCGTCTGTTAAGACAGTTGCGCTCTATCGCATCAAGAACCTCCGATTCTTTCCGATCCTGTTTGACAACAATCACTTGCACTTCTCTATCTAACCAGTCAGGGTGTTGCGTTTCATATATTCGGGAAAACAAATCAGCCGAAAGTGAATCAATTGCCGAACACCGGCGCATATCTGCCGTATAGATATCAAATAAAAACATCTCAGTATCTCCTTTTACAAACCGTCTGGTCGTATATTCAACGGCAATTTCGTTATTCACCGCACTCTGACGCACCTTGTTGTATTCATCAACGGATTCAAATACACGACTGTAAAGTGTATCCGCACAGGTTTGTACCGTGTACTTATATCGGGAATAAAGCCATTTGCCCTGTACGATGGCAAATAACACGATGACAATTACTGTCAGATAATTCAGTATTTTGATTCTTTTTTCCATGATGCAAATATATGGCAATTTGAATTGAATGGACAGCATGGGCAAGGCAATATTAATCGGCCATAATAATTTAATAATAATTCTATAAGAATAGGATAATGATTATTTTTCTCAGTCTGTCACGGCCCCGATACCTTTGCACAAAAAAAGTAATGCGAATATTCTTATGAAAATACGTTCAATATAAATAACCATCAACAGATATTAACTCCATAAAACTTATTGTATATGAAACATTTTCTAATTCTCAGTGCAAGTTTGGGACTTTCCTTGTCATTGTCCGCACAACAAAGCAACACGTTCCCGACAGAGTATGAATGCCTGTACGAATATAAGGTGACAAACTCAAAATCCATTACGGACACCTATACGACTATTTTACAGATAGGACGTGATTGCTCCTGTTTTATGGATTACACGGCATTCCAGTCCGATTCTGTCAACGCCAGCCCCCATGCTTCCGACGAGGATATAAAAAAATACCAGATGCAGAAAATAAGGAACAGTTTGTTTTTCGACCAGACGGTATTGCAGAACCATCCGCAAGGGGAAATGTCTGTTTACAGTGTAATACCGCCGGATTATTATATGTATAAGGAAAAACTCCGTCCGATACAGTGGAGCTTAGGCAATGAAACCGATACCGTCTGTGGATACGTTTGCAAAAAAGCGACGGGTGAATACGGAGGAAGGAAATGGGTCGTGTGGTACACACCGGACATACCGACCACTTACGGACCTTGGAAATTTTGTGGTCTTCCCGGCCTCGTAATGCTGGCTCATGATACGGAGAACATACACCGTTTTGAAGCCATTACTTTCCGCAAGGGCACATTGCCGATAGCTTTGCCGGATATCCCCAACATAGTGACCGTAGAAAGAGACAAGTTTGTCAAAAGCAAGAACAAATTTGAAGAGGACCCCATGACAAACATTCCACTGGAATCAATCAGTGATATGACGGTGCAAAAGGATGAAGAAGGGAAAAGCTCCATCCTTATCAACGGTGTACAGTTGCGGATTCGCCCAAATGGTTACACTCCCTTGGAATTAGAATGAAAATTTGGCTATGCGTTTATTCTTCAGTATATTATTTTGCGTTATTACAGGTATCGCTTATTCTCAAAGTCGGATAGAAGGAATGTTGAGAGATGTTTCCGGCGCAGGCATCGACGGTGCGATCATCAAAATTTCTGCGGACAGCACCGTCATTGCCTATGCAATTTCTGACAAGGGACATTTTAATGTTGCTTTTCATACTGATTCAAAAAAAGTCAGGCTAATCGCCGAGTCGATGGGATATGAATCTGTGGAAAACGAAATCTTGAATATGTCTCAGACCTGCAACCTGACAATGAAAGAAAAAGCGACGGAATTGAAAGAAGTGGTCGTAAAGGCCCCGGCCATCTACCAGCGCGGCGATACCTTGTCCTTTCATCTTTCTGCATATACCACTCAAAGTGACTATACATTGAAAGACGCCCTGAAAAAGCTTCCGGGCATAAACGTAGAAGAATCGGGCAAAATCAAATACCTGGGGAAAGACATCTCAAGCTTTTACATTGACGGTCTGGATTTACTTGGCGGGAAATATAACATAGCGACCACAAATATACCTGCCTCGTACGTAAATTCTGTTCAGGTGCTGAACAATCATCAGGCTGTAAACATGAATAAGGATATTTTTTCAGATGACGTGGCCATCAACATCCACATGAACAACAATGCGCGTTTTAAACCCATTGGAACGTATGAAGGCTCTGTCGGATATGGTGACGACTGGCTATATCAGGTAAGCGGGGCCGGTATGCTTTTCAAGCCCAAGTTCCAGACCATTGCCACATTGAAAATCGGGAATGTATATTCATTTGCTTCAGATGAAGTGACTTCTCTTATCGGAGGAATCGAAGAAGAGTCCAAGGCAGAAAAACTGATGGGCAATGTATCGGCTTCCACTCCACCGATGGACAAAGACCGGTATGCCTCGCCTACCGAACACATGTTTTCTGTCAATTTTATCCAGAAAATGACAGAAACAGCCACATTGCGTGGAAACGTCGATTACAGCTATTCCAAAAGCCAATATGATTATGACATTCAACGCAACTTCTATGACGGGGATGAGAATATAATCATCGCCCAAGGTATAAATTCGCTGTCAACCAGTCATACTCCCAGTTTCTCCATCGTTTATAAAAACAATGCATCGACAAGCTATCTTAATAATTCTCTATTTGGCAAGGCCACGTTCCTACGCAACGACTTGCCGACTACGGAAAACGGCCAGACACTTATGCAGCAACAGTCCATGCGTGACTACTATGTAGGAAATGATTTTTCATATAGCTGGCGCAGGAAGAAACTGCGCTGGAGGCTGTCATCATCCGTGCTGTTATTCAACACTCCACAAGTCAGGCTTACTGTCACAAACGAAGGAAACGACATTCATCAGCATGTAAACATCTTGAGCTTTCAGACCAAGAACCTCCTGTCTGTTATTTATGATTTCAAGAACTCGCGTTTTCATTTTCCACTGTCACTGAACTATTCGGCAGATAAAATACAAACAGATTTACAGTCCTACCGAGAGAATACAGCCAATAAGAACGATATGACAGGTGGTAATTTGAGTGTTGCTTTTGCTCCGCGCTATGAATATACCCATCCGAAACGCATCTATGTCTTTCGGGCTGACGTACCGATGCGGATAGATTACATATACAACAAGAATTACATACAGAATGAAAAAGATAAATTCAGTTTCTTTTCCGTATGTCCTGGAATTTATTTCAACTATAAATTCAGCAGCCGTTCTACATTCAGGACGCAAGTAGCCTATACACGAAACTTTGGGGACATTCTGGACTTCCTGACGTTCCCAGTGCAGACGGACAACATAACTCAAAAAATCAGTTCCGGCATTCTGCAGGACAATCAATCGTTGATGGCAAACCTGCACTATGACTATAAGATACCATTGGATATGTGGTTTGTCAATGCTGACATCATGTACCAACGTGAGCATAACAATCTGCTGGCATCCCATAAGGTAACATCAGACTTGATTCAGTCAACTTACCTGTATATGCCCAACAATACCCATAACATAACGGCCCAACTGGGCATTACCAAGCAAATTGAATCCATAAAGACAAAAATTTCATTAAATGGACTGTATATATGGAGACAACAGCAGGCAGAGCAGAACAGCTTGCTCACAACCTATTCCTGGCAAAGTGTCGGCATTTCCTCTACATTGACCTCGCAGCCATGCAAATATGTCGAATTGGATTATTCCGGTGAAATAAGCAAAACTTTTTTGAACTATGAGGAAATCAAGAGAAGTTATTGGTCGCAAGTACATAAAATCTCATTAAAAATCACACCGGTACAGTCCCTCATCTTGTCCGCTTCATCAGACATCGTGAAAAAGGACTTAACAGAAAATCAGAGTAAAACAACGGGCTTGCTTGATTTTGGCATAACCTGGCTATTCAAGGCTTTCAGGTTTAATCTGAGTTTGCAAAACGCGTTAAACCAAGATGCATATAGCTATACGATATACGATTCTATCAATACTTACAGCTATGATTACAAACTGCGTGGACGTGAACTATTATTTACGCTTGCAATGACACTGTAATATTTCAAGTTTCGCATGTAATACTTTCCTTGGAAGTTACGAAGTTATAGAAGTTATCACTCCGCTTTGTTCTGTTAGAATTAGAAGTTAAAGTTGATAGTATGGCAAAAGGAAAATTGGCAGTAACAGGTCTATTGGCCTTTAACTTCTTAGCCCACCTTAGTGGGCGATAACTTCTTCTAACTCCTTTAACTCCTGCAAGTTTGACTTCGTCGATTTT
>OMCT01000119.1_pt1 | contig 65058 bp, 62 predicted proteins | sample 1674301 | NCBI WGS metagenome assembly OMCT01 (sample SAMEA103958158, study PRJEB25191) | human gut metagenome
CTATTCTGCCGGTCTGTATGATGAACCGGTTTGTTAGGGCTTTCACAAGTCCTAACGGTGCAAATGTAAATCAAGGAGAGAAGTATAAAAAATAGAATCAGTGAACTGGCGGAATTATTCGATGAACAGGGTTTTTTGTTCGGTAAACTTTCCGTAAGTTCGCGAAATAAAAATTTAACATCTTATAATCATGCAACTATCCATAGATCAAAAAGACATCGATAAATTTCTGATGATAGGCGATAAAGTATTGATTAAGCCTAAGAATCCACAGAGCCAGACTAAGACCGGATTGTATCTGCCTCCCTCGGTTCAACAAGGGGAGAAGATACAAGCGGGTTATATCATAAAGACGGGGCCCGGATATCCGTTGCCTTCTCAATCTGAGGAGCATGAGGTCTGGGAGAAAAAGAAAGGGGAGGAGGTGCAATACTTGCCGCTTCAAGCCCGTGAAGGTGATTTGGCTGTCTATTTGCAGAATGCCGCTTACGAGATCAATTTTAATGACGAGAAGTTCTTGATTGTTCCTCATTCCGCTATTTTGATGTTAGTGCGTGATGAAGGTTTGTTTGAATAAAGCCTTTTGTTAAGGAAAATAGGGCTATATTCACTTTTTTATCTTATTTTTGCCAGCAAAACAAGACAAACTATCAACAGTAGCGATTATAATGAATAAGATTGTAAGTAAAGAACATTTCTCAGCCAACGTGGTGAAGCTGGAAGTCGAGGCTCCTTTGATCGCCCGCTCCCGCAAGGCCGGTCACTTCGTGATCGTGAAGGTTGGCGAAAAAGGCGAACGTATACCTCTTACCATTGCCGGGGCGGATACCGAGAAAGGTACCATCACCTTGGTGATCCAAGCGGTAGGCGGCTCATCCCGTAAAATCTGTGAATTGAACGAGGGTGACTATATCACGGATGTGGTGGGTCCGTTAGGGCAGGCTACCCATATCGAGAAGGTTGGAACGGTTGTTTGTGCCGGTGGTGGCGTAGGTGTCGCTCCGTTGTTGCCGATCGTGGAGGCTTTCCATAAGGCAGGAAATCGTGTGATCGTCGTATTGGCGGCCCGTACCAAGGACTTGGTGATCCTTGAGGAGCAGATGCGCCAAAACTCGGATGAGGTAATTATCATGACCGATGACGGATCGTATGGTATGAAAGGCTTGGTGACGAATGGCGTGGAGAGCGTGATCAACCGGGAGAGGGTGGATTTATGCGTTACGATCGGTCCGGCTATTATGATGAAATTCGTTTCCGCTCTTACAAAGAAATACGAGATTCCTACCGTAGCTTCCTTGAATACGATCATGGTGGACGGAACGGGTATGTGTGGTGCTTGCCGTATTACGGTAGGCGGGAAGACCAAGTTCGTTTGTGTGGACGGACCGGAGTTCGATGCTCATCAAGTGGATTTTGATGAGATGATCATGCGCCTCGGCGCTTATAAGGATATAGAGAAGAAATAACGAAACCACGTAATTGAATCATGACAACAGAAGAATTAATCGCTGCTCGTCGTGCCGAACCTTGGCGGGAGGCGCTTCGCAAAAGCAAGAAAAATAAAGAACGTGCGGATATCCCCCGTGTGAAGATGAACGAGTTGGACCCGGAATACCGGAGTCGTACCCGTTTGGAGGAAGTTAACTTAGGCTTGACAAAAGAACAGGCTATGCAAGAGGCCGAGCGCTGTCTGGATTGTCCGAATCCTACTTGTATGCAGGGATGTCCGGTAAATATCAATATACCTACTTTTATCAAGAATATCGAGCGTGGGGAATTCTTGGAGGCCGCTAAGACCTTGAAAGAGACAAGTGCCCTGCCCGCTGTTTGCGGTCGTGTATGTCCGCAGGAGAAACAATGTGAGAGCAAGTGTATCCATTTGAAAATGGGTAAGGAAGCGGTTGCCATTGGCTACTTGGAACGTTTCGCCGCTGATTACGAACGTGAGAGCGGTAATATCTCGGTTCCGGAGATTGCGGAGAAGAACGGTATCAAGATTGCCGTGGTAGGTTCCGGTCCTGCCGGATTGTCTTTTGCCGGAGATATGGCGAAGCGTGGATATGATGTGACTGTGTTCGAGGCATTGCATGAGATCGGTGGTGTATTGAAATATGGTATCCCGGAGTTCCGCCTACCGAATAAGATCGTGGACGTGGAGATTGATGGCCTTCGTAAGATGGGCGTACGGTTTGAGAAAGATTGTATCGTGGGCAAGACGATCAGTTATGATGATTTGCATGCGGATGGCTTTAAGGGCGTGTTCGTGGCAAGTGGCGCCGGTCTGCCTAATTTTATGAACATTCCGGGTGAGAACTTTGTGGGCGTGATGTCGTCCAACGAGTATTTGACCCGTGTAAACTTGATGGATGCGGCGAATCCGGAAAGTGATACGCCGGTGCTACAAGGGAAGAAGGTGGCCGTGATCGGAGGTGGCAATACCGCTATGGACTCTGTCCGTACCGCTCGCCGTCTGGGCGCTGAGCGTGCTATGATTGTCTACCGTCGTAGCGAGGAGGAGATGCCTGCCCGTCTGGAAGAGGTGAAACATGCGAAGGAAGAAGGTGTGGAGTTCATGACGCTTCATAATCCGATCGAATATATAGGTGATGAAAGAGGCCGTGTGAAACAGATGCGCTTGCAGAAGATGGAGCTAGGTGAGGCGGATGCCTCTGGTCGCCGTCGTCCGGTACCTATCGAGGGAGCTATCGAAACAATCGATGTGGATGAGGTGATCGTTAGCGTCGGTGTATCTCCGAATCCATTAATACCCCGTGCCTTTGGAGGCTTGGAGGTGAGCAAGAAGGGTACGATCGTAGTGGAGGAAGACAGTATGCGCTCCGCTTTAGGCGATGTGTATGCCGGTGGTGACATCGTTCGTGGTGGAGCTACCGTGATTCTGGCGATGGGAGACGGTCGTAAGGCTGCCGCCGCTATGGATGCGGACTTAAGAGGATAAGTATAATATCTATTAGTTCTATAAGGAAAGACGGGTTTGTTTGGACGATCCGTCTTTTTTCTTTTATCGTGATACGGAGATTTATGTTTATTATCTATAAGACTAATTCTTGAAATAATCTCTCAAATGTCTGTTCTAGATCGTTGGAAAAACCGGGATGTGGACGCGAGGTTTGGATAGAGGCACTTCTTATGGCGGTAAGCCAACGAAAGCGCTCCGGAATATCTAGGCTGGCTATAGGACCTCCATCCTTCGCGCCGGAACATATCTTATCGAAAACGTGGAGATTCGTACACAAAGATTCTTTATCTATATCTGATGTGAACAGACGAAGTTTCTCCTCGTCTACATGATAGCGAGCCTTGATGAATTTAGGCCGTTTACAGAACATGATAAGGCCTACATTGATAAACTCCTCCCGTTCGATTTTCGGCACGATACGGATTACGGCATATTCATATAAGTGTTTGTCTTGCATGTCGAGCTTCATTTATAAACGTGTCAGAATGGGCGATTCGGTCAATTAAAAACCGGATATATACATCACGTATCTCTTGAGGCGTACCGGGACTATCGTTCCAATACAACCAATCGTCGGGTACTAGACCTACGATCTCACGAATTTTCTCTTCAGTTAAGATACGTTTGAAATCTTTGTTTACTTCCTCCAGCAGCGTCGCTTGTGGCAATAATACATGATCCTTGATATGGATGAAAGGGCCGATCGCATGTTTTTGCCAATTTACCCATGAGAAATGGAAAAATAAGGAAGCTCCATGATCGATGAGCCAAAGTTCTTTATTCCATATCAACATATTCGTATTCCGGACCGTGCGGTCTATATTTGTCAAAAGAGCATCGAGCCATACGACTTGTGAGGCGAGTTTGGGATCTACACGATTGACTACCGGATCGAAAGTCAAGGCTCCGGATAAAAAATGTAATCCCAGATTGAGCCCTTGACTTGCTTGTAGTAAGTCTTGTATCTCCTCGTCACCTTCCGACCGCCCGAAAGCCTCGTCAAGATTCAGGAAGACCAATTCTGGTACATGGAAACCCAAGCAACGAGCGATCTCACCTCCGATCACCTCGGCTATCAAGGCTTTTGTCCCATGTCCGGCTCCCCGGAACTTAACGACATATTTAAACTCATCGTCCGCCTCCGCTAAAGCAGGCAATGATCCGCCTTCCCGCAGAGGCATGATATATCGGGTAACATTCGCAGTACGTAATTCCATAACCCTCACTTTAATTGAAGATAAAGATACGATTATATTTTAGAAATAAAAAGCCCCGCTATTCTTTCGAACAGCGAGGCCTTTTGGAAGCGAGCGGAAGACGGGACTCGAACCCGCGACCCTAACCTTGGCAAGGTTATGCTCTACCAACTGAGCTACTTCCGCATTGTTGCATTGTTTTCGTTTGCGAGTGCAAAGGTAGATGAAATTTTTGTTTCTGCAAATATTTAGAATAAAAAAATGCAGGGCAACGCATTTTTTTAGTTTCTCACAACCCATTCCTGTCTGTCGGACGATACTGGAGTCATGTAATATTTTCTTAATGGAAATTGCGATACGCCCTTTGTCGGTGCTCCGGTCCCATAGCCGATATCATATTCAGTTCCGCATTCCGGGCAAATTGCTTTTCCTGCATTGTCGGCTTCTATGATGATATTCTTTTTGGCTTCGTGGGGACAGCACAGATCAAATGCATAGTAGGTCGCATTTCCGTAATTGTCGATTCCGCATACAACCAAAACACCGGAAAAGCCCGTCTTTTCTCCGGCAGTACGGGCTTTAGTGATGGATTTGTGATTGTATATGCCTACCAGATCTTTGTCGCCGAAGCGCAGGTCTAGTTCCAAATATACCGGTGCATAGGGTATATCCGATTCTTCGAATTTGGAACACGAACAAACTAATGATATAAGTAAGCAAAATAAAAACCGTTTCATCGTTTATTAGGATAACAGCTGTTGCTCAGCCTCGTTTACTCTATTAAACGCGAAACCGTCCATGATATTTTGCATCAAGGCGGAAATCTGGTCATTGCATAAATTTCCGATACTTCCTTCGTGCGTATGGTGAATTTTCTTGACAGGGACGAATTTACCAGCTTCGATGTTCAATCCTACCTGCTTGTAAGCGTCACGGAAAGGCATACCTTCCAAAACGAGGCGGTTTACCTCTTCCACACTAAAGAGGAGTGCATATTTGTCATCGTCTAAGATCTGCTCGTTCACCTTTACTTCCCGCATCATGTGCGTAACCATGCGAAGGCAATCCTTCAACTCGTCGAAAGAGGGAAGGAATACTTCCTTTATGATCTGCAGGTCGCGGAAATAGCCTGATGGAAGGTTGTTGCTGATCAGTGTGATCTGCTGGGGCAATCCTTGCAGCTTGTTGCATTTGGCACGCGTCAGCTCGAATACGTCCGGATTCTTTTTATGCGGCATGATACTGGATCCTGTTGTGAACTGGTCCGGCAACTTGATGAAACCGAAGTTCTGGCTGTTGAACAGGCAGGCGTCGTAGGCCAGTTTGGACAGCGTCCCTGCAATGGTGGCCAAGGCGAAGGCGACGTTGCGCTCCATCTTGCCGCGTCCCATCTGGGCATAGACCACGTTGTAGTTCAGCGAGTCGAAGCCCAGCAGACGGGTGGTCATCGTGCGGTTCAGGGGGAAGGACGAACCGTATCCGGCAGCGGAGCCGAGCGGATTGCGGTTGCACATCTTGAAGGCGGCTTGCAGGAAGAGCATGTCATCGACTAAGCTTTCGGCGTAGGCGCCGAACCACAGTCCGAACGACGAAGGCATGGCTATCTGCAGATGGGTGTAGCCGGGCATCAGGACGTCCTTGTAGCGTTCGCTCTGGCAGATGAGGACGTGGAAAAGCTGTTCGACGGCTTCGGCTATCTCCTTGATCTGTGCGCGGGTGAAGAGTTTCAGGTCGAGCAGCACCTGGTCGTTGCGCGAGCGTCCGCTGTGTATCTTCTTGCCTACATCGCCCAGGCGGCGGGTCAGCATCAGTTCTACTTGCGAGTGTACGTCTTCCACTCCGTCTTCTATCACAAATTCTCCCTTTTCGGCCTGCGCGTAGATGTCCTTCAGCGCGGCAAGCAGCTGTTTCAGTTCGTCGGCGGTCAGCAGGCCGATGCTTTCGAGCATGGTAATGTGGGCCATGGAGCCAAGTACGTCGTGCTTGGCTAAGTAGAGGTCCATTTCACGGTCGCGTCCCACCGTGAATCGTTCGATGTCCTTGTTTACTTGGACGGATTTCTCCCAAAGTTTTTGAGCCATATTTTGTATTGAGGTATTGAAGGGTTAATGAAACGTTTCGTACATCAGTAGGGAATCATCGACAGCATTTCGGCCATCTTTTCCACGCCGTCCTGCAGGGGTTTCTGCACCATGGCCTTCATGAAGGGGTTCAGTTCCAGGCCGATGGTCAGCTTCATCTTGCATTCGTTTTCGGCCGTGGGCAGTATCTGTATCCACAGGTTGAAGGGCAGCGGCGAGGTGGTGGTGGCGAACTTGATGCATTTGCAGGGTTCTTTTTCCACAATCTGCAAGGTGATTTTCCCCACGGGCGGCACTTCTACCGACAGGCTTTCGGCGTCGAAGGTCAGGTTCTTCACCTTGTCCTCGGGCAGGCGGTCCTTCACTTTCTCTAAGTTGTTCAGGTCGGACAGTTTCTCGTAAACAGCTGCCTGCGAGGCGGCTATCATCTTCACGCTACTTTCAAATTTTGTCATATATACGGGTTCTTTAAAAACAAAAAAAGAACCATTCGGACACTGAATGTCCGAACAATTCTTTCATCATACAAAAATATTTTCCAAACAGTATTTATTTACCGGCATCCCAGTGAGCGGGGTCTTTACGCCATTCGTTCAGCGTCTCGATGTCAGACTCTTCGATATAGCCGGTGCGCAATGCCACTTCCATGACGGCTTCGTAGTTGGTCAGCGTCACCAACGGCACTTTAGCCTCCTTGAATGCCTTTTCGGCAATGGGGAAACCATACGTGTAGGCAGCAACCATACCTATAACTTCGCATCCGTCGCGACGGATGGCATCGACAGCTTTCAGGCTGCTTCCGCCTGTCGAAATAAGGTCTTCTACTACTACAACTTTCATCCCCGGACGAAGCTCGCCTTCGATCAGGTTCTCCAATCCATGGTCCTTCGGCGTGGAACGCACATATACGAAAGGCAGGTTCAGCGCGTCGGCCACCAATGCACCCTGCGGGATGGCTCCGGTTGCTACGCCGGCAATGGCATCAACCTGTCCGAAACGTTCCAGGATAAGGCGCGTAATCTCTACTTTCACGAAATTACGCAGAGACGGATAAGACAACGTCTTGCGATTGTCACAATAGAATGGAGACTTCCATCCGGAAGCCCATGTGAACGGGTTGGCCGGTTGTAACTTAATCGCTTTAATCTTCAGCAATTTTTCTGCAAACAATCTTTCCAAAGTTTTCATAGCAAACTAACTTATGATAAATACGAATGCAAAAGTAAGGAAAGAGAATGAAATTTGAAAAAGGAAAGCCGATATTTTTTTTCAGACCGCCTCAAAGGCCTCCTCGTCGGGCACGTCGATGCAGCGACGGATGTCCTTCATTTCGAAACCACGGCTCAGGGCGAACCGTATCAGTTTGGCATTCAGCTCGAATTCGCTTGCCGCGCGGACGCTTTTCCGCTTGGCAGCCAGCAAGCCGCGCAGCACGCTCAGGTAGTCGTCCTCGTCTATCTCGTTGAGCAACGGCAGGTAAACCAGCTTCGGAATCTTCTTCAGCTGCAGCGCCTGACCTATCTTTACCTTGCCCCACTTGGCCAAGCGGTACTTGTCGCGCACGAAAGCACGGCAGAAGCGCTCTTCGTCAATGTACTTTTCTTGTTCAAGTCGGTCGGCCAGACGGTTCACCACGTCGTAGGGCAAGCCCCAGCGTTGCATTTTCTCTACAATCTCGGCACGGCAATGCTCGGCAGCGGCACAATAAGCCGCCACTTTGCGGAAAGCTTCAGTTTCTGTGATTTCTGTCATTTCTTAGCTATTACAAACCGGTCATTTCCGGAAATATCTTGTTCGACGAAGGCTTCGGCATACCCCATCTGCCGCAGCATCTCTACGGTGTCGGGGCCGAAAGCCCGATTGATTTCAAAGTACAGCCTGCCGCCCGGCACCAGCAAGCCGATGCCCAGTTGCGCAATGCGGCGATAAAAGCGAAGCGGATCATTGTCGGGCACAAACAGGGCCAAAGCCGGCTCCCAGTCGAGCACATTACGCTCCATATCGGCCCGTTCGGCCTCGGTCACGTACGGCGGATTGCTCACAATCACGTCGTAGCACTCGCGCCCGTCGGGCTGACAGGTCAGTACATCGTGCTGCTCGAAGCGCACCGACGCGCCCAGCAAATCGTTGTTGCCACGCGCCACGGCCAGTGCCTCGTCCGACACATCCCATGCCCGCACGTCGGCCTCGGGCAATTCACACGACAGGCTGACGGCGATGCACCCGCTGCCCGTACCTACATCCAATATCCGCGCCGTGGGCGACACCTGCTTCAGCATCCTCTCCACTAACTCTTCGGTTTCGGGACGGGGAATCAGCACCCCGGGCTTCACGCGGAACGTCCGCCCCAGGAAGCGGGCAAAGCCCTGAACGTATTGCATGGGTTCGAAATTGCACAGGCGCGAAAGAATGCGATCCAATTCCTGTTCCTCGTTTGGAGATAAAATCATATCTTTGCCTAAGTAATAGTCAACCGTGCTTTGCCCCAGCAACTCGCAACAGACAATCTTGGACAAAGCGGCAGCCTCCGCCCGCGAATAGCATTGCTGCAGGCGGCGGCGAATATACGAAACGGTTACATTCATGAACAGGTCGGGCTGAATTTGCCCGCAAAAATACGAAAATCCGAAAAACGACACTGTAATGGAAGAAGAAAAATACATGCGCCGCTGCATCCAACTGGCCCAAAACGGCCTGTGCAGCACAGCCCCCAATCCCATGGTAGGCGCCGTCATCGTCTGCGACGGACGCATCATCGGCGAAGGTTACCACATACGTTGCGGCGAAGGTCACGCCGAAGTCAACGCCATCCGCTCCGTGAAAGATCCCTCCCTGCTGCGGCGATCGACCATCTACGTCAGCTTAGAGCCTTGCTCACACTACGGGAAGACACCCCCCTGCGCCGACCTCATCATCGAGAAAGGCATTCCCCGCATCGTTGTAGGCTGTCAGGACCCCTTTTCGAAAGTAGCCGGTCGGGGCATACAGAAGCTGCGCGATGCCGGACGCGAAGTCGTGGTAGGAGTGCTCGAAGCCGAATGCCGGCACCTCATCCGCCGCTTCATCACCTTTCATACACACCGCCGTCCCTACATCACACTGAAGTGGGCCGAATCGGCCGACGGCTACATCGACATCCTTCGCGACGGCGGAAGCCCCGTTGTCCTGTCCAACCCGCTGACCGCCATGCTGGTGCACAAGCAGCGCGCCGAGCACAGCGCCATCCTGGTAGGCACGCGAACCGCCCTCCTCGACAATCCTTCGCTGACCGTGCGCCACTGGTACGGCCGTTCGCCCGTGCGTGTCGTGCTCGACCGCAACCTGTCGCTACCGGCCAGCCTGCACCTGTTCGACGGCACCGTCCCCACACTGGTCTTCACCGCCCGACAAGCCGCATCGACCCACAACGTAGAGTACATCCAGGCCGACTACACACGCCCCCTACTTCCGCAAATCATGGAGACGCTGTACCAACGCAACCTCCAGTCGCTGCTGGTCGAGGGTGGCAGCCGGCTGCTGCAATCGTTCATCGACAGCTCGCTGTGGGACGAAGCCTTCGTCGAAAAAACTCCCGTCATGCTGCACGACGGCATCGGCGCTCCCCACATGAACCATCATTTTTTCTGCGACAGCGTGCAGCATTTTGGCCACGACATACGTCATTATTGGGCAGAAAGGTTCTGTAAATAGCAACTTTGAAGAAGTTTTTTGTCGGCAAAAACTGCCATATTATCTATAATTTTATATAAAACTTCCCCTCAAAGCTATTTATAGCGAAAATTGTTCCTATTTTTGCAACTTGTAAATAAACACTATCTTACAACAAAGAAATGAGAACAAAGTTTTTATCTATTATCGCGTGTTTTCTACTCATGTCCATGGCCATCAGTTCGTGCCTCAGCTCGGACGACGATTACGAGTTCAGTTCCGATGCCACCGTACATGCCTTTGGTCTGGACACTATTCACGGGAAGCACTATAAATTCACCATTGACCAACTTAACCGAGAAATCTATAACATAGACTCCCTGCCGGTAGGATCCGACACCATCATCGACAGCATACTGATCGATACCTTCTACGTCACCGGCTACATTGCCTCGGGCACCGTCAAAGACACCGTACTGAACACCAGCAACTATCAGAACCTGACCGCAGCCACAACTGCCGAAGGCATGAAGTTCAGAATATATGCAGCCGACGGAGTTACCATCCGCGAATACACGCTGCACATCAACATCCACCAACAAGAGCCCGACTCCCTGCAGTGGACCAACATGACCGACCTCATCGCCGGATTCCCCACCACCTCCATCACCAACCGCCAGAAAGCCGTAGTGCTGGGCAACAACCTGCTTGTTTACGTACTGAACGGCAGCGAGCTCACCGCCTATCGCACCTCGACCAAGGTATTCGACAGTTGGGAGGAAGTCAGCGTTCAGGGACTTCCCGCACTCGACCGCATGCCGGCTTTCGTAAAAAGCAGCAGTGCGACAGTCAGCCCGATGACCGATGCTGAGGATGTGCTCTACGCCTCGACCGGCGACGGCAACGTTTACTCCTCGACCGACGGTATCAGCTGGAACCTGAACGAGGGTCTGAGCGGCAACGTCGAAACACTGGTATGCAGCTTCCGGGGACAACTTATCGGCATGCTGAACAACGAAGGGATCTCATACCTCGTCAACGCCCAGCAGGGTAACACCGCCTGGAATGCCATCGACAGCAACATGCCGGCCGTGCCCGAAGGCTTCCCCACCGAGAACATCTCCTCTACCGAATTCCGGACAGCCAACCTGCTCGACGAAATCATGATCGTGGGCAAGACTTCCGGCGAGAAAATCATTCCGTGGGCCTACGACGGCTACAGCTGGGCAAAGATGGACCCGGAAACGTCGTACGACAGCTACTGCCTGACGTCCACCGTCGGCTATTATCCGTCCGTCATCCACTACGGCGGACAGTTCTACATGACGGGCGAACGCCTGCAGAACTTCTATGCCTCGCAAACCGGACTGGCCTGGTACAAGACCGAAAGCAAGTTCCTGCTGCCAGAAGAAGTATCGCTGAGGGGCAACTACTCGCTGGCCGTGGACAGCGACAACTTCATCTGGATCGTAATCGGCCAGTCGGGCGACGTTCCGAACGAAGTCTGGCGCGGACGACTCAACCGTCTGGGCTTCAAGAACCAGTAACAACAAAGCGGCTCAAGCCGCACACTTTTTCCATCTATATATAATATAAGGAATAGGAAAACACCAAAAGAAGCAAGAGAGATGCAAGATACAGAGCAATTAGATTTAAACCGGATACCACAACACGTTGCCATCATCATGGACGGAAACGGGCGATGGGCCAAACAGCGCGGACACGAACGCAGCTTCGGACATCAGGCCGGAGCCGAAACCGTGCACATCATCGCCGAAGAGGCTGCCCGGTTAGGAGTGAAATACCTCACACTCTACACCTTCTCCACCGAAAACTGGAACCGGCCTTCGGAAGAAGTTGCCGCACTGATGAGCCTGCTTTTCGAAAGCATCGAGGAGGAAACGTTCATGAAGAACAACATCAGCTTCCGCATCATTGGCGACATCGGCAAGTTGCCGCAGAATGTGCAGGAAAGGCTGTATGCCTGTGTGGAGCACACGTCGGGCAATACGGGAATGTGTCTGGTGCTGGCACTGAGCTATTCGTCGCGATGGGAAATCACCGAAGCCACCCGACAGATAGCCCGCTTAGTCAAGGACGGAACCCTGCAACCCGAGGACATCGACAGCGCACTCATCTCGCAGCACCTGGCCACCAACTTCATGCCCGACCCCGACCTGCTGATACGCACCGGCGGAGAAATCAGGCTGAGCAACTACCTGCTGTGGCAATGCGCGTACTCCGAGCTCTACTTTTGCGACACCTACTGGCCCGACTTCCAGGCCGAAGAGCTGCGGAAAGCCATCCGCGACTATCAGAAACGGGAACGACGGTTCGGCAAGACCAGTGAACAAATCAAATAAACCAAAACATATTTAATCATTACTATAAATGCATTATCGTATTATCTCCTTATTCGTGGCGCTTATCTGCCTCTTTGGCTGCGTACTGAACACTGCGGCACAAGAACAACAAGATTCCACCGCCACTGCCGGCGAACCGAAAGAAGTGCCGGTTATCCTCTACTCGGGACAACCCAAGAAGTATGAGATTGCAGACATCAAAATAGAAGGAGCCAATAACTATGAAGATTATGTCATCATCGGATTGTCGGGACTGTCGAAGGGACAGACCATCACCGTGCCGGGACAGGAAATCACCGACGCATGCCGCCGATACTGGAGGCACGGCCTCTTCTCCGACGTACGCATCGAAGCCGACAAGATAGAAGGAGACAAAATCTGGCTGACCATCCACTTGGCCATGCGTCCCCGCGTGACGGACATCCGCTACCACGGCGTGAAGAAGTCCGAACGCGAAGACCTCGAAGCCCGCGTGGCACTGCTGAAGGGTAACCAGATCACCCCCAACGCCATCGACCGCGCCCAGACCCTTATCAAGCGCTACTTCGACGACAAGGGATTCAAGAACGCCGAAGTCATCATCACCCAGAAGGACAATCCCGACAAGGATAACGAAGTTTTCGTCGATATCACCATCGACAAAAAGGAGAAAGTGAAAGTGCACGAAATCACCATCGTCGGCAACCAGGCCCTCACCACCAAGAAGCTGAAAAGAGTGATGAAGAAGACCAATGAAAAAGGCAAACTCATCAACCTGTTCCGCACCAAGAAGTTCGTTGAAGAAAACTACGAGGCCGACAAGCAGCTGATTATCGACAAGTACAACGAGCTGGGCTACCGCGACGCCATGATCGTGAAGGACAGCGTAAGCCCCTACGACGAACGCACCGTCAACGTATTCATGCAAATCGACGAAGGACAAAAATACTACCTGCGCAACGTAACGTGGGTGGGCAATACCCTCTATACGGCCGAATACCTGGACTTCCTGCTGCAGATGAAGAAGGGCGACGTTTACAACCAGAAGTTACTGGACGAACGACTCAATACCGACGACGACGCCATCGGCAACCTGTACTACAACAACGGTTACCTCTTCTACAACCTCGAACCCGTGGAGGTGAACATCGTGGGCGACTCCATCGACCTGGAAATGCGTATCTACGAAGGACGCCAAGCCACCATCAACAAAATCAGCATCAACGGTAACGACCGCCTGTACGAGAACGTAGTACGCCGCGAACTCTTCACACGCCCCGGCGAGCTCTTCAGCCGCGAAGCACTGATGCGATCCTTGCGTGAAATCCAGCAGATGGGCCACTTCGACCCCGAGCGCATCACGCCCAACATACAGCCTCAACCGGAAGACGGCACCGTGGACATAGGCTACGACCTCATCTCGAAAGCCAACGACCAGGTAGAATTCTCGGCCGGATGGGGACAGACCGGTATCATCGGAAAGCTGAGCCTGAAGTTCACCAACTTCTCGCTGGCCAACCTGCTGCACCCGGGCGAAAACTACCGAGGCATCCTGCCGCAGGGCGACGGACAGACGCTGACCATCAGCGGACAGACCAACGCCAAGTATTACCAGTCGTACAGCATCTCGTTCTACGACCCCTGGTTCGGCGGTAAGCGACCCAATGCCTTCTCCTTATCGGCATTCTACTCGCGCCAGACCGACATCAGCAGCCAGTACTACAACGACGCCTACCTGAACAGCTACTACAACAGCTACTACAGCGGACTGTATGGCTACGGCATGTACAACTACGGCAACTATACCAACTACGAAAACTATTACGACCCCGACAAGTCGATACAGATGTGGGGACTCTCCGTCATGTTCGGTAAACGTCTGAAGTGGCCCGACGACTACTTCCAGTTCACCGCCGAACTGTCGTACCAGCGCTACCACATGCGCGACTGGCAGTACTTCCCCGTCACCAACGGTAAGTGCAACGACCTGAGCATCGTCCTCACCCTGTCGCGTAGCTCCATCGACAACCCGATTTACCCGCGTACCGGTTCCGAGTTCTCGCTGTCCGCACAGCTCACACCGCCCTACTCGGCCTTCGACGGAGTGGACTACAGCAAGTACAACACCAGCAACCAGGACGACATGAACAAGATGCACAAGTGGGTGGAATACCACAAGTGGAAATTCAAATCGAAAGTCTATATCCCGCTGGCCGACCCCGTCACCGTGAAACGTACACCCGTCATCATGGGACGCGCCGAATTCGGACTGCTGGGTCACTACAACAAGTACAAGAAGTCGCCCTTCGGCACCTTCGACGTGGGTGGTGACGGTATGACCGGCTACTCCTACTACGCAACCGAGACCATCGCCCTGCGCGGATACGAGAACAGCTCGCTGACACCTTACGGCAACGAAGGTTACGCCTACAGCCGTCTGGCCCTCGAACTGCGCTACCCGCTGATGCTCGAAACCAGCACCACCATCTACGCCCTGGCCTTCGTCGAGGCAGGTAACGCATGGCACGACGTGAACAAGTTCAACCCCTTCGACCTGAAGCGTTCGGCCGGTGTCGGTGTCCGCATCTTCCTGCCGATGATCGGTATGATGGGTATCGACTGGGCCTACGGTTTCGACCCCGTGCTCGGATCGAAACAATACGGCGGAAGCCAGTTCCACTTCCTCCTGGGACAAGAGTTCTAAACCGTCCTGCGGAACCCCGCAAAACGGTGCGTCGAGCCACACTTGCACGGCTCGCGAGAAACACTTGTACGGCTCACGAGAGACACTTGCACGGCTCACGAGCCACACTTGCATTGCTCACGAGCCACGCTTGCGCCGCTCGGACAAGATAAAAACGCAGCCCTGCCGGCATCTGCCGGCCCCTGCAACCAAACAATAATAACCTAAAAAGAACGGACGTTATGAAAAAGAGTGTTTTACTGATGTTCATGCTGCTGGCCACGTGCATGGCAGCCCGGGCGCAAAAGTTTGCGCTGATCGACATGGAGTACATCCTGAAGAACATCCCCGCTTACGAAAGCGCCAACAACCAGCTCGAACAGGCCTCGCGCCAGTGGCAGGCCGAAGTGGACAAACTCTCGCAAGAGGCCAAAACCCTGTACGAGAACTACCAGAACGCCGGCAGCAAACTGACCGACGCCCAACGGAAACAGAAAGAAGACCAGATTGTAGAAAAAGAAAAATCGGCCGCCGAACTGCGACGCCAATACTTCGGTCCCGAAGGCGAACTGGCCAAACAGCGCAACGCACTGATGCGTCCCATCCAGGACGACATTTATAATGCCGTCAAAGAGATTGCCACCCGCCAGGGCTACGCCGCCGTCATCGACCGCGCCTCGGCCACCAGCATCATTTTTGCCTCGCCAAGCATCGACATCAGCAATGAAGTCCTCGCAAAGCTGGGATATTCAAATTAATTTCATACATTTGCTACCGATAGCAGAAACCGGCCCTCGGAAGCCAAAAACAGACAAGAGAATAATAATCATTAAAACAATAAAACATTATGCTTAAAAAAATCGCAATCGCCATAGCATTATTTGCTCTCCCGCTGGGAGCCATGGCACAACAAAAATTCGCTCACATTAACTCACAGGAAGTAATCACCGTTATGCCCGAATTCACCAAGGCACAGGCCGACATCGACGCCTTGGCCAAACAATACCAGAAGGAAATGGAAACCGGTGAAGCCGAACTCAACAAGAAGTATCAGGAATACCTGCAACAACAAGACTCGCTGCCCAAGAACATCGCCGAACGCCGCGAGAAAGAAATCCAGGACATGGCACAACGTCAGCAGCAATTCCAGCAGGAAGCTGCACAGGCCATGCAGAAGGCACAGACCGACGCCATGACCCCCATCTACAAGAAGCTCGATGAAGCCATCCAGGCAGTGGGCAAGGCAGAAGGCGTTATCTACATCTTCGACCTGGCACGTACTTCCATCCCCTACATCGGAACGGAAAGCATCGACCTCACAGCCAAAGTCAAAGCTCAGTTAGGCATCAAATAACAAGTCCTATACCCTATACACTCACCACAGACCACCTACGGCCTGCACACGCCCCACAACCTGCGGCAACCCGTGCAACAGCCGCGGCCGTCTGTGGTGAATTTGTTTTAGCAAACCCATGAAGCAGAACCTACCCACTACGCCCGGTCCCATCGGCGTCTTCGACTCCGGATACGGCGGACTCACCATCCTCAGCAAGATTCGCGAGGCACTGCCCCAGTACGACTACATCTACTTAGGCGACAATGCCCGCGCCCCATACGGTACACGCTCGTTCGAAATCGTCTATCAGTTCACCCTGCAAGCCGTCACCAAACTCTTCGAAATGGGCTGTCACCTCGTCATCCTGGCTTGCAACACCGCCTCGGCCAAAGCCCTGCGAAGCATCCAGATGAACGACCTCCCCAAGCTCGACCCCGCACGCCGCGTATTGGGCGTCATCCGCCCCACCGTCGAGTGCATCGGCAGCATCACCCGCAACGGACACGTAGGCATACTGGCCACCGCCGGCACCATCAAGTCCGAATCCTATCCCCTCGAAATCCACAAGCTCTACCCCGACATCAGCGTCAGCGGCGAAGCCTGCCCGCTATGGGTCTCGCTGGTCGAAAACAACGAAGCCGCAGGCCCCGGTGCCGACTACTTCGTGCGCAAATACATCGACCAGCTGTTGGCCAAGGACCCGCAGATAGACACCGTCATCCTGGGGTGCACGCACTACCCCCTGCTGCTGCCCAAGATACAGCAATACATGCCCGACCGGATACGCACCGTGGCCCAGGGCGGACTCGTGGCCGAAAGCCTGAAAGACTACCTGCAACGCCATCCCGAAATGGACGCCCGCTGCACCCGCCAGGGCACCTGCAGGTACTACACCACCGAAGCCACCGAAAAATTCTCCGAGTCGGCATCCACTTTTCTCAACAGCACCATCGACGTCCGGCACATCGCACTCGAATAAATCGGGAACACCACGCAAAAGCTTTTCGCCAAAGCCCTTGTTATTCTCGCAAACTACACTAACTTTGTGGGGCAAACCATCTAATTTGTAACCACATGAAAGAAAAAGACACAAGTAAACTCATTGAAGTATTCAAAGGCTCCCTGTGGGAAGCCGAATTAGTGAAAAGCCTCCTTGACAGTAACGATGTGCCGTGTGTGCTGAAAGACGGCATGGTAGTCAACGTCGTATTGCCCTCGTCGGCTGTCGAAGTAACCGTACTGGTCAACGAAGAAAACTTTGAAACGGCCATGGAAGTGGTTCGCGAGTATGAAAAGAAAAAGAATGCAGAGTAAACCGCGGGACTAACATCCCCAATCACAAATAATGGATCAACTGACAAGAATAGCCGTCAAGATAGGCAGCAACGTACTGACACGCCCCGACGGCACATTGGACATCACCCGCATGTCGGCACTCGTCGATCAGGTAGCCGCCCTGCACAAGGCAGGCATCGAAGTGATACTCGTTTCCTCTGGAGCCGTTGCTTCAGGGCGGGGTGAGCTGTGTCCGGCCAAACGGTTGGACAGCGTCGAGCAGCGCCAGCTGTTCTCCGCCGTGGGCCAGGCCAAACTCATCAACCGCTACTACGAGCTCTTCCGCGAACACAAGATAGCCGTAGGCCAGGTGCTCACCATGAAAGAGAGCTTCGGCACACGCCGCCACTACCTGAACCAGAAAAGCTGCATGACCGTCATGCTCGAAAACGGTGTCATCCCCATCGTCAACGAAAACGACACCATCGCCGTCAGCGAACTCATGTTTACCGATAACGACGAACTCAGCGGACTTATCGCCACCATGATGGACGCACAGGCCCTCATCATACTGAGCAACATCGACGGCATCTACGACGGGCCGCCCTCCGAACCCGGCTCGGCCGTCATCACCGAGATAGCCCACGACCGCGACCTGTCCGACTGCATACAGGCTTCGAAGTCCAGCTTCGGACGCGGCGGCATGCTTACGAAGACCAACATCGCCCGCAAGGTGGCAGCCGAGGGCATCACCGTCATCATAGCCAACGGCAAGCGCGACAACATCCTGAACCACATCGTGGACAACGAAAACGCACGACTGGCGGCTCCGGCCGACGGCCAACCGGCAACTCCGCTGCCCCACCCTCACCTGCTGTACACCCGCTTTGTCCCCTCGCCCCAACCCGTTTCGAGCGTCAAGAAGTGGATAGCCCACAGCGAAGGCTTTGCCAAAGGACGGCTGCACCTCAATCCGCAGGCCGCACAGATACTGGCATCGAGCCGCGTGGCCAGCATCCTGCCCGTAGGCATCACCCGCATCGAAGGCGACTTCGAGCGCGACGACTTAGTACGCATCATTGCCCCCGACGGCACTCCCATCGGCGTAGGCAAAGCCAACTGCGACGCCACACAGGCCCGCGAAGCCATGGGCAAGCACGGCAAAAAGCCCGTGGTGCACTACGACTACCTGTACATTGAGTAAATGAAGAATGAAGAACGAAGAATGAAGAATTAGGGAATAAAAAAATGAAGAATGAAGAATGAGGAATGAAGAATTAGAGAATGAAACTTAAAGCACAAAGAACTTCCTCACGCTTCCCCTTCGTTCTTAATGATTAACTATAAACTTTTAATTGTACCCTCCATGAATCTGAACGATACATTCGCCGCCGTACAGTCGGCCAGCCGCGAACTGCCGGCACTGGGCGACCAGAAGATCAACGACATACTACTGGCCGTGGCCGACGCCACACTGGCCAACACCGACTACATCCTGCAGGAAAACCGCAAGGACCTGGAGCGCATGGACCCTGCCAATCCCAAGTACGACCGCCTGAAACTGACCCTCGAACGCCTGGCCGACATCGCTGCCGACACGCGCAAGGTGGCCTCGCTGCCGTCTCCTCTGGGTCGTGTGCTCAAGCAGAACGTGCTGCCCAACGGCCTCCGGCTGCGCCGCGTCAGCGTGCCTTTCGGTGTCATCGGCATCATCTACGAAGCACGGCCCAACGTCAGCTTCGACGTCAGTGCCCTGTGCCTGAAGAGCGGAAACGCCTGCATCCTGAAGGGCGGCAGCGATGCCGACTGCTCCAACCGCGCCATCGTGAGCGTGATACACCAGGTGCTCGAACGCTTCGGCGTCAATCCCCACGTGGTCGAACTGTTGCCCGCCACCCGCGAAGCCACTGCCGAGCTGCTCCACGCCGAAGGCTACGTTGACCTCATCATTCCGCGCGGCAGCAGCAGCCTCATCCGGTTCGTGCGGCAGAACGCCAGCATCCCCGTCATCGAGACCGGCGCAGGCATCTGCCATACGTACTTCGACCGCTACGGCGACCTGAAGAAAGGTGCCCCCATCGTCCTGAACGCCAAGACGCGCCGCGTCAGTGTCTGCAACGCGCTGGACTGCCTGATTATCGACTCCTCGCGCCTGACCGACCTGCCTGCCCTCTGCCTCCCGATGGTGCCCAGTTCCGTCATCATCTATGCCGACCCGCGTGCCTATGCGGCTCTGCAGGACAGCTATCCGGCCGAACTGCTGAAGCCTGCCGGCCCCGAGGACTTCGGCACCGAGTTTCTGGACTACAAGATGGCCGTCAAGACCGTTGACTCCATCGACGAAGCCCTGGAGCACATCCGCCGCTACGGTTCGAAGCATAGCGAGTGCATCGTGACCGAAAGCGCCGAACACGCCGAACGCTTCTGCCGCGACGTCGATGCCGCGTGCGTTTACGTCAACGCACCCACCTCGTTCACCGACGGCGCACAGTTCGGGCTGGGTGCCGAGATAGGCATCAGCACCCAGAAGCTGCACGCCCGCGGCCCCATGGCATTGGAGGAAATCACCACCTACAAGTGGATCATCGAAGGCGAAGGCCAGATACGGAAATAGACTCAGAACACGGGTATCGTATAAACCAGCCCCAGCGAAACGCGCTGCGCCGAGTAGCCCTCGGCACCTAACGAGCGGGCACGGGCGGTGAGCCCGTAGTTCTTGTAGAGCAGATGCAGGAAGATACGCAGTTCGCTGTTCTTCATCGGAAAATATTCCCCGCACAGTTGTACGTTCCACGTGCGGCGGTACAGGCCCTTCGCGTAAGGGCCGTTTTCTTTATATACACTCCCCGTTTCGTAGGCGCCTTTCACATAGACGTTCCAATTAGGGTGCAGGCGGTAGTCGAAGTTCAGAATGGTGGTGAAGTAGGACACGTGCTGCGCCGTCACACCGCCGTCGGGCAGCGAAGCCGAAAGTTCGCTCACCAATCCTTTCGTATCAATCCCTTCGCGCGAGTACATGAAATCGACATAGGCCACGACGGGGCCTTTTTCCCACACGTTGCCCGCCGTCAGATAAAGGATGTCGCGCTTGCGGGCCAGCTCGCCCCACGAGACGGAGTAGCGCATGTTCAGGGCGCGGTTCAAGAAGTAGCCGTCCCAGTTGAGGGTGGAGAGTACGGGCACGTGCACCTTGCCCACGTCCTGAGGTGCCCCGTAGAGAAAGGCGCCATCGTCCTTGGCGGCAGAGTTGTTCACCACCTGCAGGTTCAGCGTCTGCGTGGGCGAAAGGCTGACGGCTCCGTTCACGCCCGCCTGATAGCACTCGATGTAGTTGTTGAAGTCGCTGAACTCTCGCACGCGGATGGCATCCACCCAGTATTCGTAACCGCTCAGTTGGATGGCCTGCTTGCCCACGGTGAGGGCAAAGCGGGGAGCCATGCGCCACGCCACCGACGCCACTTCGACCGACGAGGAAAGGTTGTCGAGCGCGTGCGGGTTGCTGTATTTGTTGAACGACTGCCTAAAGTGGTACGAGAAGTCCTTGCCGAAGTCGCCCAGCAACTCCAGCCGCACGCCGTTCAGCTTGAAGGCGGCTTCGTCGAGCGAACCGTCGTTGAAGCGGGCCGCCGCCGAGGTGTAGAACTGCAGGTTCATGCTGCTGGAACTGATGGGCTTTCCGCCCTTGGTGAAGCGTTCGAGCAACGTTCGCCCTTCTTCGGGCTCTATCAGCGGGTCTTGCGCCCGCATCCCCGTACAGGCAGCCAGCAGGCAGGTGCCGAGCAGGATTCTCTTCAGATGGATACAGTGTCTGTTCATATCGGTATGCAGATTCTTGGTTCAGCCGGGCAGGCCGGAGGAAGAATGCCCCGCTCCTGCCCTCTTGACAAATGTAAGGCTTTCATTCCGAAACCGAAACAGAAAGAGGCAGTATTTCCGCCGGGTATGTTCTGAAACATCCGGCAACAGCCTCCGTCCCCCCCCCGAAAACGCCCGGAAACGCGGGCCACAGACTCCGTTTGTGGGACACTTGTACGGCTCGCGAGCAATGCAAGTGTGGCTCGCGAGCCGTACAAGTGTGGAACAAATGGAATGCAAGTGTCCTGCAAATGGGGGGCAAGTGGGGGGCAAATGGGACAATACAGCCTGACTGACTTTATCCGTTTACTCTTCGGAAATCGATGGCAGCAACTTTGTGCCGATGACACGACTATAAAAAACAAGAAGTCTCAGTCGTAATGACCGAGACTTCTCTACTTCCTTTTTATAGTGCAGATGCGACGACTACGCTCGCACGGGCACTTTTACTGTTGCAAAGGTAAGCATTGTTTTTTATTCTGCCAAATAATACGGTTTCAACATTCCAACTTGGATATTTGCGCGATAACTTCTTTGGCTTCAGCCGTCTGAATGGCACAGACAAGGTTATGGATTTCATTCTCCAGTTCCTTTCTTCGGGCTTGTGAGATGCAACCCAGCAGATAGCTTACAACATCTATGCCACCCTTAATGTTGTGTCTGCAATCGGCAGATATGTCAGCAGGCAAACGCTTAATGCCTTTGGGAAAATCCATGCGGTAGATACAACCTCCGTGTGCGCATTTGTTGCGAAGCACACGAATGGTTTCCATGTAATTGTAGAAAACACCCCTTGAACAACCATAGGCATTGGCTACCAGGTCCTTTGCTTCCGGCTCTTTCAACGAATCATATAAGGTAATGATATTGCCGATGGTCATAAATTCGATAGTCTTCCATGCCGGAGCATATATTCCCGGATGGTTTGCATGATGATGCTGGATAATGGGATTCTTACGCATAGCGGCATAGACCTGCTCTTCGAAGTCGTTTACGAATTTGGCAGTCACATACTTACGGCTGACAAACCAACAAGGGTCGTCAACGTACCGAAGCGAAATATTATAGATGAACTTTGTACGGATATTGACCTCGATACGGTCGAGGGCGTTAAGCAGCAGTCTGCGGAGTCTGGTATCAAATTCATAAAGATCATAGACGCTCTTGAATGTGGTGCCGGGTTTTAGCTTATGGTCGCGGTGTTCCAGACATGGGAATTTTATCTCGTATGGAAAAGAATAGAACCCCAAGCGATAATAACCGACATCGAGGAGAATCTCTTTTGCTTTCTCCTCATCGTCAAACGCCATACCGTTTGATTTCAGTCTGGCGATTTGCTGGTCTATCGTATATGCTTTCTTCATTTCAGTCTTACTTTATAAAAAACAAATTTACTCTTTTTATATGAAACAAACGACTTCTTTGTACCGTGATTTTACCTGTAGGCCATGAACTGTGTCAACATAGTAGCAATCTCTCTTGGCATCCACACCGTTCTATTTATGTTAAGATAACAGGCGGCACACATTATTCCCTTCAAATTCATCCGCAATCAGGCGAATTTCACTATCTTTGCTATCCATACATATACATCAACTAAAGAAGCCGATTATGAAGAATTTTACTTGCGTGCAGGACATCGGTGACCTGAAGTCCGCACTTGCCGAAGCTTTCGAGATAAAGAAAGACCGTTTCAAATACGTAGAACTGGGCCGCAACAAGACGTTGCTGATGATCTTCTTCAACTCCAGCCTGCGCACCCGCCTCAGCACCCAGAAGGCAGCACTGAATCTGGGCATGAACGTCATTGTGCTCGACATCAACCAAGGCGCCTGGAAGTTAGAGACCGAACGCGGCGTCATCATGGACGGCGACAAACCCGAACACCTGCTGGAGGCCATCCCCGTGATGGGCTGCTATTGCGACATCATCGGCGTGCGCTCGTTTGCCCGCTTCGAAAACCGCGACTACGACTACAACGAAGTCATTCTGAACCAGTTCATCCAGCACTCCGGCCGCCCCGTCTTCTCCATGGAAGCCGCCACTCGCCACCCGCTGCAGAGCTTCGCCGACCTCATCACCATCGAGGAATACAAGAAGACTGCCCGTCCGAAGGTGGTCATGACCTGGGCTCCGCATCCGCGGCCGCTACCGCAAGCCGTACCCAACTCGTTTGCCGAGTGGATGAACGCGACCGACTATGAATTCGTCATCACCCATCCCGAGGGCTACGAACTCGACCCGAAGTTCGTGGGCAACGCCCGTGTGGAATACGACCAGATGAAAGCCTTCGAAGGCGCCGACTTCATCTACGCCAAGAACTGGGCCGCCTATACCGGCGACAACTACGGACAGATACTGAGCAAGGACCGCGCCTGGACCGTGAGCGACCGTCAGATGGCCGTCACCAACAACGCCTACTTCATGCACTGCCTGCCCGTTCGCCGCAACATGATTGTGACCGACGACGTCATCGAAAGCCCGCAAAGCATCGTCATCCCCGAAGCTGCCAACCGCGAAATATCGGCCACGGTAGTGCTGAAACGGATGATTGAGGGACTGAAATAAGATACTGCGAACAGAAGGTTCAATACAGACTACGCGGATTATTACAGATTCATAACGGGGATTCTGCATGTAGAGACGCAAAATTTTGCGTCTCTACCACATACGATGTCCCCAATAGAATAAATCTGTAATAATCCGCGTAATTCTGTTTATTCCGTGGTCAATACGGGCATTCCGTTACTTCTCGACCGCCTTTCCGGCCTGCACCCATCCGGTGATGCCCTTGTCTAAGTCGTACACCTTATAGCCCTTCTTACTCAAAATACCGGCTGCCTCCTTGCTGCGACGACCGCTGCGGCAATAAAGTGCCACGGGCTTGTCTTTCTGCAAAATGGAGTCGGCCACCTGGGCAAACCCTTTGTCGAGCACGTTGATGTTGATGCTACCGGCAATGTGGCCTTCGGAATACTCGGCCACGGTGCGTACGTCAAGGCGTTGCACCTCGGGATTGGCAATCAGCGACTCGAACTCGTCGGCCGACACAGACTGGTAGTCGCCACCCTTCTGCTGGCACGAAAACAGCGCCATCACACAGGCGCAAAGATTCAGGAAAAATATCTTCATACGTTTCATGATTTAAGTTGATAAGTAAACAAGTGGACAAGCGGACGGGAAAGCGAAGGAAACAAAATCCCCGCCCTCCGCATCATCCGTGTCTGGCGCATGTGTCGCGAACTGCAACAGCTTCTTCCGGCTTCCTCCGACCTGTCATTCAGTCACGTCGAATTCGTAGGTCTTTACGTCCTCGTCGCTGTCCGTGGTGTGCACGCTGAAATATACCCGCAGGCTATGCACATCCTCGTCGGCCAGATACTGCCGCAGGGGCACGGACACGTAGGCGCGCTTGCTGTAGTCTTCTACGTCACTGGTGGCATCGTGGTACAGGGTGAGGCGGACGGTGGCACAGCCTTCGTCATCGACGGTCACCTCGTCTTCGACGAAGCCCAGCGAATGAACGCCCTGCTGCTTCACCGAGAGCACCATGTTCAGGTAGCCACATCCCGGCCAGATGCTCGTCACTTCGGCCGGCTTCGTCTTCACACCGTTTTTGAAGCTGTCGGCCGATTTGGGCAGAGGTGCTATGGCCTTGGACAAGGCATACAGGCGTACACCTTCGCCACCATCGGCTGCCGTCTCCAGGCCATAATTGCTGATAACGCGCACCAGCGAGTCGGCATTGATACGCGTGCCCGAGTCGTCGGCCAACACGGTGTAGCGAGCTCCGTCGTCGGTCTGCACCGACTGCAACGTGCCGTCGGCTCCCGAATAGGCGGTCAGAAACTCCAGCTTCACCGAAGGGTAGTAATAGTCGTCATCGTCGCCGCACGACGCAAACAGAGTGGCCAGCAACAGCATCAGCCCGTATAAGCAACCTTTCTTCATAACGTCACACTTTCAGGTAATTGGTCAACGGATTGGCATACATCTGCAACAGCTTCGTGCGCAGGAAATCCTCGTCCTTGCCGGGCAAGTCGATGCGCGAGAGCTGCTGCTCCAGATAGGCCGCAAAGCGTTTCTCGTCGGCTTCGGTGTAGTGCGATGCAAACTCGCGGGTCGCGGTCAGCAAGTCGTGAGCCACGTAGTTGTTGGGATACAGGCGGTAGTTGGCATGTATGCCAGCATCGAGCAATGCGGAAACCCGGGCAAACAGTTCGGGCTTGGGTAGCGAACGGTCGAACGACTTCAGCGCCTCGTTGATGCAAGGTGCCGTCTGGAAGTGTACACGGCCTTTATAGCCGAAGATACCCGTCTGCATGTTCTGCAGGTCGTCGGCCTGCGTTTTCTTATAGTCGGGGTTGTCGCGCTTCAGCTGGAACTCGCGTGCCTTCAGGAAGTCGCACGGGTCGAACTCATACGAAATGGACAGGGGGACGATGTTCAGTTCCGACAGGCGGTCTATGATGTCGCCCTCGCCACCCATAGCCATCATTTTGAGTACGCTGTCCTGAGTGCGGTCGTCGGAGTCCTTGGCGCGTCCCTCGCGCTGTGCAATCCAGATGGACTGCTTCTTGTCGCGAATGGTGTAGTGCATGTAGCGCGACATGCGGGCAGACGATTCCAGCTTCTGACGCATGGTGAGCGCACGCTGCACGATGAACGACTTGTTGACCCGCACCAGTTTCTTGATCCAGGGATAGATGAGCAGATTGTCGCCGATGGCTATCTCCACCGTGTCGAGTCCCTGTTCTACCAGCATGACGGAGAGCAGTCCGGAATCGAGCACGATGTCGCGATGGTTGGAGACATAGGTATAGGCTGCCTGACGGTCGGTCAGGGCGGAAATGTCCAGCGTCACTCCATCGGTAGCTTCCTTGATGATCTTCTTCAGCAGTCCGTAACAGAAAGTTTTCTGAAACTCGAATTTCGTCTTGCAGGCACGCATCTGTCCGGCAATGGCCTCGAAGGGGATGCCTGGCATTACGGCGCCCACGACCTGTCTGAATGCCGGGTCGGCAATCAGCTCCTCGAATATCTGCGGGAGTTCGCTGTCGTGGTAAGGGCGGATTTCGTCAAATTCCTCGTTCATGACTATAAGTTTTTGAGTTAATGTGATAATATGATAGTGAAGCTACGAAGCCATGCGACCGTCGGTCTGCAAGAAATTCTTCATACTTCATTCCTCATTCTTCATTTCCCTGTTCTTTATTTTTCGAAAGCGTTCTCGATGATGTCGGTCATCACGTCTTTGATGTCCATGCCGGCGGCGCGCACCTGCTGGGGGATGAAGCTCGTGGCCGTCATGCCCGGGGTGGTGTTCACTTCAAGCAGGTTGATCTTCTCGCCGGCGGTGACGATGTAGTCCACACGGATAATGCCGCGTGCACCGAGTATGTCGTAAATGGCCGAAGTGAGTTGCTGTACGCGGTCGCGCAGCTCATCGGGAATGCGGGCGGGGGTAATCTCGTCGGACTCACCGTTGTACTTGGCCTTGTAATCGAAGTATTCGTTGTGGCTTACGACTTCGGTGATGGGGAAGACTACAGACTTCTGACGCGTCTTATAGCAGCCGCAAGTCAGTTCGGTGCCGTCCATGAAGGCTTCGATGACTACTTCCTGTGCCTCGTCGAAAGCCTTGGCGATGGCGGGCTGTATTTCGTCGCGCGTCTTCACCTTTGTGACTCCGAAGCTCGATCCGCCCAGACTGGGCTTGATGAAACAGGGCAGGCCTATCTTTTCAATGACATCGTCGTCGCTGATGGTCTGGCCCCGGCGCAGAAGCAACGAGTCGGCAATGCGTACGCCGAAAGACTTGAGGTACTGGTTGCAGGCAAACTTGTCGTAAGTGAGCGAGGCAGCCAGCACTCCGCAGCAGGAGTACGGGATGTGTAGCATGTCGAAATAGCCTTGCAGACGTCCGTCTTCGCCGGGCGTGCCGTGAATGGTGATATAGGCAAAGTCGAAGGTCACCTTGCGGCCGTCGAGCTGAAAGCTGAAGTCGTTGCGGTCGACGGGCACTGTGGTTCCGTCGGGCAGCTGCACGTGCCAGTCGAGTCCGTGCATCTGTACGATATAGAGTGTGTACTTCTCCTTGTCGATGAAGGAGTAAATGCCCTGTGCACTACGCAGGGAAACATGAAATTCGGAGGTATCGCCTCCGCCTACGATGGCAATTGTACGTTTCATTCTAAGTTTCTGTTACTGATGTAGCTCCGCCACTTGTCGATGAGCCGTGACATGTCGTCGGGCAGCTGGGAGGTGAAGTGCATCTCCTGGCCGGTGACGGGATGGACAAAGCCCAGCGTCATGGCGTGAAGCGCCTGCCGCGGACAGGTGTCGAAGCAGTTGTTTACGAATTGTTTATATTTTGCAAAATGCGTTCCTTTCAGTATCTCGTGGCCGCCGTAACGCTCGTCGTTGAAGAGGACGTGGCCGATGTGCTTCATGTGCACGCGTATCTGGTGGGTGCGTCCGGTTTCGAGGATGCACTCGACGAGGGTAACGTAGCCGAAGCGTTCGAGTACGCGGTAGTGGGTGACGGCATGCTTTCCTTCGCCGTCGGGCAGGACAGCCATCTGCATGCGGTCGCGCGGGTTGCGGCCGATGTCGCCCGTTATGGTTCCTTCGTCCTGCTCGACGTTGCCCCACACCAGGGCACGGTAGCGGCGCTTCGTAGTCTTATGGAAGAACTGATTGCCCAGGTTGGTCTTGGCGTCGGGGGTCTTGGCGATGACGAGCAGACCGGAGGTGTCCTTGTCGATGCGGTGGACGAGGCCCACGTGGGGATCGTTGGCATCGTAGTCGGGGACGTCCTTCATGTGCCAGGCAATGGCGTTGACCAGCGTACCGCGGTAGTTGCCGTGACCGGGGTGTACGACGAGTCCGGCGGGCTTGTTCACCACCATCAGGTAGCGGTCTTCGTAGACGATGTCGAGCGGGATGTCTTCGGGGATGACCTCGTTGTCGTAGCGGGGACGGTCCATCATGACGGTGATGACGTCCAGCGGCTTCACCTTGTAGCTGCTCTTCACGGGGCGGCCGTTGGCCATGACGAAGCCCGCGTCGGCAGCCTTCTGTATGCGGTTGCGCGAGGCGTTGGTCAGGCGGTCGAAGAGGTACTTATCGACGCGCATCATCTCCTGTCCACGGTCCACCACCACGCGGAAGTGTTCGTAGAGCTGTGCCTCGTCACCCACGGGTTCGATGTCGTCCAGGTCGTCGGCATCGATGAGTTCGGTGTCGGCCGACGGGGTGTCGGGCAGTGCGGTCGGAATGTCTTTTCTGTCAGCTGGTATGTCGGTAGTCATAGTTGCAATCTGTTGGTATGTGATTGGACGGGACGGTGTCAGAACCAGGATTCTTCGTCGGCATCGTCTCCGGTATCGGTTCCGGCGGCGTCCGTGCCTTCCATGCCGAGGGAGTCGGTCTCCAGTTCGGGCTCTTTCTCGCCGTTACCGACGACGAGCGTCAGCGTGGCTCCTACGGGCACCTGCTCGCCGATGGCCAGGGGGCGTCCTTTGTACTTCACTTCATAGACCCAGTCGATTTCGCCGGCTATCTTCTCGATGGCATTCAGCTTGAATCCGGCAGCCAACAGGCGTGCTTCGGCCTGTCGGAGGGAACTGTTGTCGGCCACGTCGGGGACGCTGCACAAGGGGATGCTGCGGGTGTTGATGGTGAGGTAAACGGTGCGGCCCTGCTTGACGCGCTGACCTACCGAGGGGTTGTGGTCGAGGATGCTCCCGGCGGGAAGATTCTTGACATAGGTAGAGTCCGAAACCACGCCGACGAGCCCGCGGTTGAGCAGCAGTTGCTTGGCCTGCTCGACGGTCATCCCCTTGACGTCGGGGACGGTGACGGCCTGTCCGTGGCGGGTATATACGTCGAGTCCCTTCAGCACGCCATAGATGACGGCGACGAGCACAATGATCATTGCCAGTATGTTCAGCCAGAAGTAACGGTTCTGGCGGAAGGAGAAAAATTCTTTTATCGTCATAATCGGTCCGTTATTTGGGGCAAAGATACGCAATAGTAGCAAGAAATACGAAAGTTAAGGAGGGAAAATCAGCGGAAGGCCGGTCAAGACAAGGAGGAAAAGGGGAAGGGATGGAACCGTCAGGAATGTTGCAGCAGACAGGTCCTTATATATTCCTCTATCTCGCGGGCGGTAACAGAATATACCGGCGCAAGCTGTTCGAAGCGAGCATCACGCGTAAAGCGGGCCCCGTTAGTCAGCATAGCAAGAAGATTCTTGGTCTTCAGCCGATGCCCGGAATAGGATAAAGCCGAAGTTATCAGTTCGCCGACCGGAATGCCCTGCCGCAAGATCGAATAAATGTCATAATAATCACGGAAATTACTCCGCCGTAGCATCACTTCCATCTTCATGGCTCCAATGGCTTTCACATCGGCCAGCCGCAAATTGTTCAGGCAATCGACCGGAGCCGTAACAGGTGAAAACTTAGGACAGGCATAAAAAGAGAACTTAACCCCCGAAACCAGATACTCCACATGATCAATATCCAAAAGGTCCTTGTGCTGAATATCGCCTACCGAAGCAAGTTCTTTCTCTATCTGATACCAGGCCACTTCCATATTCTCGGACTTGGAAGTACGCCATTTCATAAAGTCCAAATCTTCACTCTGACGATGGCCGATCTGCAAGGATAAAGCCGTTCCGCCCACCAAGAGGTAAGGCTTGATGCAATCCAGACGTGAAACAGCCTCGATCACCTGTCGCGTATGTGGTGCCAGCCCGTTCATGCAAACATTTTATTGAAATGACGGGTAGCCATCGATTTGACATAAGCATCGGGATTCTTCGCCTTGAAATAGTACCAAGCAAAAAAACGGTTCAACGTGTAGAGGTATTCACCCTGAGGAACCAGGTGTTCAAGCCACACCTTCTTTATTTTCCGAAAAGGAAAGATCCGGAAAAGCGAATTAATCTCCTTCAGGTCGAGGTACAAAAGAGTCTTCTCGATCAGCATATCATCGGGAATATCCTGCACCGAGCTTTCATCATACGACCAGAAGCAATGTTCCTGCTTCAGCTTCGCCAGCAAATCCTGTTTGATTCCGTCATCCGGCATGATTCTTAACTTTTGGTATTCACAAATTTAATGATTATTCTCATTCCAAGCAAGCGAGGCTGCAAAATATTCATCCAGCAGGCTTTATAAAACACTTGCACCGCTCGCGAGAGACACTTGCACGGCTCACGAGCCACACTTGCACCGCTCGCGAGCCGTGCAAGTGTCCCACAAAAGACCTATAAGCCGGTGGCCGGACCTATAAAAAAAGAGAGCACACCGACGGGATGCGCTCTCTTCTTTATGTCTTTGCTACAAGGATGTGGCTTAAGCCTTTACTCCGTTGTATTCGTCAGAAACAGTCAGTTTCTTGCGGCCTTTGGCGCGACGTGCTGCCAATACTCTGCGGCCATTGGCTGTAGCCATTCTTTCACGGAAACCGTGTTTGTTTCTTCTCTTTCTGTTGGAGGGTTGAAATGTTCTTTTCATTATTTTATCTTTTTACGTTATTATTCTCACGAATTCGGGCTGCAAAAATAGAGACTTTTTTCAAAATAACCAAGAGATAACTCATTTTCTCTCAAAAGTTTTTGCGATTTTTACCGAATTCCATTAATTTTGCACCCGCATTTCGCAAGAAGACAACACCCTGCAACCCGTGTTCACCCCGAACGTCCTACCTCGCACGACTTGCTTGAACCGGCTTGAGAGACTTAAATTAAAATACATATATAAATAAAAGAAGATAGTTATGATTAATGCCCAAGACATTAAAATCGGAACTTGCATCCGCATGGACGGCAAGCTGTATTTCTGCATCGACTTCCTGCATGTAAAACCGGGAAAAGGTAACACTTTCATGCGTACGAAACTGAAAGACGTAGTGAACGGCTACGTGCTGGAACGCCGCTTCAACATCGGTGAGAAGCTGGAAGACGTGCGCGTAGAACGCCGCCCCTACCAATACCTCTACCACGACGGTAACGACTACCAGTTCATGAACCAGGAGACTTTCGAACAAATTCCCATCGCCCACGACCTGATCAACGGCGTTGACTTCCTGCTCGAAGGCCAGGTAGTAGATGTAGTTTCCGACGCTTCGACCGAAACCGTGCTCTATGCCGACATGCCTATCAAGGTGCAGCAGAAGGTGACTTACACCGAGCCGGGTCTGAAAGGCGATACTGCCACCAACACCCTGAAGCCTGCTACCGTTGAGTCGGGTGCCACCGTACGTGTTCCCCTCTTCATCAACGAAGGCGAAACCATCGAAATCGATACTCGCGACGGTTCTTACGTGGGCCGCGTGAAGGCATAAGGTTTTATCGGACAGATAAAAAAACTCCATCCCCGTTGCACCGGCGTGCGGCGGGGATTTTTCGTATCGCAGCCGGCCAAAGCCCCTTTCCCGACGACAGAAAATAATATCGGACACATCTTCCCCGATAACCGAATATTTTTCCTACATTTGTCTCCGTCAAGAATAAAGAAACACACCATGCGCTATTCCTTCATCATCCCCGTATATAACCGTCCCGACGAAGTGGACGAACTGCTGCAAAGCTTGCTGGAGCAAACCTTCCGCGACTTCGAAGTCATCGTGGTGGAAGACGGTTCGTCGGTGCCCTGCCGCGACGTGACGCTGAAGTACGCCGACCGGCTGGACCTGCACTACTACACCAAGCCCAACTCCGGCCCCGGCCAGACCCGCAACTACGGTGCCGAACGCAGCCACGGCGAATACCTTATTATATTGGATTCGGACTGCATCCTGCCCCCCGGCTATTTAGACGCCGTCGAGGCCGAACTGCAAGCCGCGCCTGCCGATGCCTTTGGCGGACCCGATCGCGCACACGCGTCGTTCACCCCCATACAGAAGGCCATCAACTACTCCATGACCTCGTTCTTCACCACCGGCGGCATCCGCGGCGGCAAGAAGAAGATGGACAAGTTCTACCCCCGCAGTTTCAACATGGGCATCCGCCGCGACGTCTATCAAGCCTTGGGCGGCTTCTCGCGCATGCGCTTCGGCGAGGACATCGACCTGAGCATCCGCATCTTCAAGGGCGGGTACCGCTGCCGCCTGTTTCCCGGCGCATGGGTCTATCACAAACGGCGTACCGACCTGAAAAAGTTCTTCAAGCAGGTGCACAACTCGGGCATCGCCCGCATCAACCTCTACAAGAAGTACCCCGAATCGCTGAAGCTGGTCCACCTGCTGCCCGCCCTCTTCACGCTGGGCACCGCCGTACTGCTGCTGGGCACCCTGTTCTGCCCCTGGTCGCCCCTGCCCCTGCTGCTCTATGCCCTATTAGTGATGGCCGACTCGACCGTGCAGAACCACAGCCTGCGCATCGGGCTCTACTCCATCGCTGCCGCCTACATCCAGCTCATCGGCTACGGCACAGGCTTCTGGCGTGCGTGGTGGAACCGCTGCGTATGCGGCCGCGGGGAATTCGAAGCATTCAAGAAGAATTTTTATAAATAACGTTGCACCACAGAGGACACAGAGTTTCACGGAGTTCTCAATTTCACCACAGAACACCGGAAAAAGAACCACAGATCACACAGATTAACACGGATTACAATTTCAACAGAATAAAAAAATCTGTGTTAATCCGCGTAATCCGTGGTAAATAAAAAAACTCTGTGAAACTCTGTGTCCTCCGTGGTGAACCCCAAAAGAAGAACACCATGAACAAACTCACCATCAAGCAACTGGCTGCCGAAGACCGTCCCCGCGAAAAGATGATGCTGAAAGGCATCGAAACATTGAGCAACGCCGAATTGCTGGCCATTCTGATCCGTTCGGGCTCGACTAACGAAAGTGCCGTGGCACTGGCACAACGCCTGATGAACGACTGCGGCAACGACCTCAACCAACTGGGCAAGTGGGAGATGCGCGACTTTGCCCGCTTCAAGGGGCTGGGCCCTGCCAAGAGCATCACCATCATGGCCGCCCTCGAACTGGGCAGACGCCGCAAACTGAGCCAACCTGCCGAACGCCCTGCCATCCGCTGCTCGACCGATATATACGAGCTGTTCTACCCCCTGATGTGCGACCTGCCCACCGAAGAGTTCTGGATACTCCTCCTCAACCAGGCCGGAAAAGTAATCGACAAAGTCTGCATCAGCCGCGGAGGCATCGACCAGACCACCGCCGACGTGCGCACCATCCTGCGCGAAGCCCTGCTGCGCCGCGCCACCCAGCTGGTACTCGTCCACAACCACCCCTCGGGCAACACCCGCCCCAGCAACGACGACCGCCGCCTGACCGACCGCATCCGGCAAGCCGCGCAAATCATGAACATACGCCTCACCGACCACCTCATCGTCACCGACGGCAGCTACTACAGCTTCGCCGACGAAGGCGCCCTCTGACCGCACGGCACACAAGAAACCGCGGTCCGCAATTTTGCCGTTTCAATTAAAATACATAGCTTTGCCACCATAAACAACCCCTTAACAATGCAATTCGTATGACCCGATTTGAAATAGAAGAGAAAATAGTAGCCATGCTCAAGACCGTATATGACCCCGAAATACCCGTCAACGTCTATGACCTGGGCCTCATCTACAAGATAGACGTAGCCGACGATGGCAACGTCAACATCGACATGACCCTCACCGCCCCCAACTGTCCCGCGGCCGACTTCATCATGGAAGACATCCGCCAGAAGATAGAGAGCATCGAAGGCGTCAGCTCAGCCACCATCAACCTCGTCTTCGAACCCGAATGGGACAAGGACATGATGAGCGAAGAAGCCAAACTGGAACTCGGATTCCTATAACGAATAAAACTGCATACCATGAACAAGAAACAACTCAGCCTGCTGGCCGCCACCGCACTGCTCTGCGCCTGCCAGCCTGCACCCAAACAGACCACCATCACCGGCAACCTGACCGGTATAGAAAGTGATACACTGATAGTCAACTACTTTGCCCTGTCGGACCTGAGCCGAAGCGCGGTGCAAAGAGATACAATAGCCATGCAGAATGGGAAATTCTCCTTCCGGCTTAAGAACGACAGTGTACCGATGGAGGCCTATTTCTATGCCAAACCCAGTAACGGTGCCGAAGCAGCGTCGCTTCGCCAGACAATCGGCGTAGTAGCCTTCCCCGGCGAGACAGTGGAGGTAAGCGGCTCCATGGACGACTACCATCTGAAAGGAAACGCCTTCCACCAGGCCTACGAAGAAGTGCGCAAACAGTACAAGCCCTATGAGGACAAGATGCACAAAGTGACACAAGTCATCATCGACATGCAGAACAAAGGAACACTGACGCCCGAACGCATCGACTCGTTGCGACAGCTCTATGAACCCATCCATGCCGATATGCAAAAGGTGAAGGAAGACTACATCCGTCAGCACCCCGACGAAGACCTCTCCGTTTATCTGATATCCGGCATGGGCAGAACCGCAAGCGACCTGCTCGACCTTGTCGGCGAAAAGGCGAAAAACGGTCCGATGGCTTCGCTCTATCGCGCCATGATAGAAACTATCAACCAACAGAAAGCCCGCGAAGAAGCACAGAAGAGCATCACTGAAGGTGCCGACGCCCCCGACTTTACCCTGAAAGACATCCAAGGCAACGACCTCACCCTGTCGTCGCTGCGTGGCAAGTACGTGGTGCTGGACTTCTGGGGCAGCTGGTGCGGCTGGTGCATCAAAGGCATCCCCGACATGAAGAAATACTACACCAAGTACAAAGACCGCATGGAGATACTGGGCATCGACTGCCGCGACACGGAAGAGAAATGGAAAGCTGCCGTCAAGGAACACGAACTGCCCTGGCTGCACGTGCGCAATACGGACGAGGCAGACATCACCGTGAAGTACGGCATACAGGGATATCCCACCAAAATCGTCATCGATCCGCAAGGCAAAATCGCCAAAGTAGTGATAGGCGAAGACCCCGCCTTCTACAAATACTTAGACGAACTGTTTAAATAAGAGATAAACGCCAACCCCTAACATCAAGCCTGATATGAAGAACGTATATTTCCTTTCCGACGCACACCTCGGCTCACGGGCCATCGAACACGGGCGGACGCAGGAACGCCGCTTAGTCAACTTTCTGGACAGCATCAAGCACAAGGCAGCTGCCGTCTATCTGCTGGGCGACATGTTCGACTTCTGGTACGAGTTCAAGACCGTCGTGCCCAAGGGATATACGCGCTTCTTAGGCAAACTGTCCGAACTGACCGACTTAGGCGTGGAAGTGCACTTCTTCACGGGCAACCACGACATCTGGTGCGGCGACTATCTGACCAAGGAGTGCGGCGTCATCCTGCACCGCCACCCCCTGACCACCGAGATCTACGGGAAGGAGTTCTACTTGGCCCACGGCGACGGGCTGGGCGACCCCGACCGCAAGTTCAAGCTGCTGCGCACCCTCTTCCACAGCCGCACGCTGCAAACCCTCTTCTCGGCCCTGCATCCGCGCTGGAGCATGGAGTTCGGGCTGAACTGGGCCAAGCACAGCCGCCTGAAGCGCGTGAACGGCAAGGAACCCGACTACATGGGCGAGAACAACGAGTTCCTGGTGCTCTACACCAAGGACTATCTGAAGAGCCATCCCGACATCAACTTCTTCATCTACGGACACCGCCACATCGAGCTCGATCTGATGCTGAGCGCCACCTCGCGCATCGTCATCCTGGGCGACTGGATCAACTACTTCTCGTACGCCGTATTCGACGGTGAAAACCTTTTCCTCGAAGAGTTTGTCGAGGGAGAAACGAAGCTGTAAAAGCCGACTGTATAGATACGAAAAAAGGGTGCATTAAGCAGAAGAACTGATTTTTTCAGGCACGGATTACACGGATTTTCACGGATTGCTTTATTCTTTTCACCGTGATTTTCCGTGTAATCCGTGCCTAAAATTTATTACCTGTTCTTGTGCTTAATGCACCCTCTTCAGCTTGCGCCCGGCGCAAGGCCGCGGTGGGGGTTACCACTTGTAACCGGCAGCCTTAGCGATGCGTTTCGGGATGTCCGTATTGTCCATCTTGCCCATGAAGAGCTTCGAGCCGGCACCTACGGCAAATACAGGTACGTATTCGGCCGAGTGGCTTCCGGTGGTCCAGCCTAACTTCGACATCTGGCTCAGTACCTTCTTGGCAACGGCGGCCAGCGGTTCGGTCTTCGAGTAGAGGCTCTCTTCGAAGACTACCTTATTGCGTACGAAGGACGATTCGAACTCGTCGCGCAACATCTTCTCCTGCTCCCAGGTGGGAGTCAGTTCGCCCCAGAAGCCCATGCGTTCGGTCAACAAGGCTTTCACGTCTTCCCAAGTGGCTTTGTTGCCCTTGGCTTTGCGAAGGTCGGTAAGGGCGCGCGACAGCAGGTCAACCGACTGTTTCTGGCAATCGAGCGACTTGAGGTTCAGCGTGTAGTTGCTGTTGCCCAGTCCCAATCCACCGGTTTCGTGGTCGGCTGTAATCACAATGAGGGTTTCTTTGGGGTGCTTCTTGTAGAATTCGTAAGCCACACGGACGGCGTTGTCCATGTCGATGACTTCCTTAACCATCGTGGCGGGGTCGTTGCTGTGGCAAGCCCAGTCAATCTTTCCACCCTCGACCATGAGGAAGAAGCCTTTCTTGTTGTCGCGCGACAGGAAGTCGATGGCGCTCTCGGTGATCTGTGCCAGCGTCATGTCGCCCTCGTTGCGGTCGATGGCATAAGGCAGGCTCGATGCATCGGTACCGTCTTTCTGAATCAGCACCATCTTATCGGCATCACCGGCCTTGGCCTGATATTCGTCAATCCCGCGGGCGATGGTGTATCCGGCCTGCTCGATGATGGGGTAAATGCTGGGAGCATCTTTCTTGTCGAACGTGCGTGCGGGTTTCAGGAAACCGCTGCCTGCATAGAAGTCGAAACCGGCTTCGGGCAGCTGAAGGGCTATCTCGTAGTACATGCTACGGTCAGGCTGGTGCCCATAGAAGGCTGCCGGAGTGGCGTGATCGACACTGACGCTGGTGGTGACACCCACCTTCTTGCCGGCACGTTTGGCACGCTCGGCCACGCTCATCACCCGTTCCTTGTCGGTATCTACACCGATGGCGCCGTTATAGGTTTTCACACCGGTGGCAAGGGCTGTTCCGCCGGCTGCCGAGTCGGTGATGGAGTTGGAAGCCGAGAACGTGGTGGCCATGCCTGCCACGGGGAAGGAAGCAAAGCAGAGTGGCTCGGTGCCGATGCGTCCCTGTTGTTCGCCCAGGTACATTTCGGTAGTGTTCACCTGGTTCAGGCCCATGCCGTCGCCAATGAAATAGAATACATACTTTGCCTGCTGTGCTTTTGCCGCCAAGGCCACCAGCAGGAAGAGCATCAAATACGTCAATCGTTTCATAGATAGTGCTGTTATAGTTAATGATTAGAATAATTTTGTTAGATAGCAAAGATAACGATTTTGCTTGATTGACGGTGTGACAAGCGTATTAAATTCAGCAAAAGCCCCCCTGCGTGATGTGCAGATAAGGGAGAAGATGCGAACCTATCAAAAAAGGGCGCATCCCTCGCGGATACGCCCTTTCCTTTAACTAATGAAAAAAAATATCTGAAAATCAGATTATTTATTCAAGATAGCTACGGTGTCCGAAGCAATCATCAGCTCCTCGTCGGTGGGGATGACTACGACTTTCACCTTCGAATCGTCGGTCGAGATAACTTTTTCCTCGCCGCGTACCTTGTTCTTCTCGGCATCGAGCTTCACGCCCATGAACTCGAGGCCCTCGCAGGCACCCCAGCGGGCCGAAGCCTGGTTCTCGCCCACACCGCCGGTGAAGACGATGATGTCCACGCCACCCAGTGCGGCAGCATAGGCACCGATGTATTTCTTGATGCGGTAGAAGTACATGTTCTCGGCCAGACGTGCTTTCGGGTCGCCCTCGGCAACGGCATTTTCGAGGTCGCGCATGTCGCTCGACTTGCCGAAGATGCCCATCACACCGCTCTTCTTGTTGAGCAGGTTCGAGATGCCCTGTGCGTCGAGGCCTTCTTTCTCCATGATGAAGCTGACGGCGCCGGCGTCGATGTCGCCACTGCGTGTACCCATCATGAGGCCTTCGAGCGGAGTGAGACCCATGCTGGTGTCAACGCACTTGCCGTCCTTGATGGCGGTGATGGAACCGCCGTTGCCGATGTGGCAGGTGATGATGCGCAAGCCTTCGGGTTTCACGCCTAAGAACTCGCATACGCGCTGCGATACGTAGCGGTGTGAGGTTCCGTGGAAGCCGTAGCGGCGCACGCCGTACTTCTGGTACAGCTCGTAGGGAACGGCGTACATGTAGGCGTAGTCGGGCATGGTCTGATGGAAGGCGGTGTCGAAGACGCCGATCTGCGGCACGTTGGGCAGGATGGCTTCGATGGCATGAACGCCTTTCAGGTTGGCGGGGTTGTGCAGCGGAGCCAGGTCGTTGCAGGCGGTGAAGGCATCGAGCACTTCCTTGGTCAGCAGCACCGACTCGCTGAACTTTTCGCCGCCGTGCACCATGCGGTGGCCTACGGCATTGATTTCGTCGAGCGACTTGATGGCTCCGTACTCGGGGCTGGTCAGCGTGTTGAGGATGAACTCTACGCCTACGGTGTGTTCGGGGATGTTTTTCTCCAGAATCTTCTTTTCGCCGTTGGGCAAAGTCAGCTTCAGGAACGAATCGGGCAAGCCGATTTTCTCGATACCGCCCTGTGCGATAACCGACTTGCTGTCCATGTCGAACAGCTTATATTTGATGGATGAACTTCCGCAGTTCAGAACTAAGATTTTCATAAAGAATTAAGAATTAAAAAATTAAGTTTGCAAGTTTCGAAGTTGAAAGAAGTTATAGAAGTTAAGGGAAGTTATAGAAGTTAAAGCCGTCAGTTCAGCAAAAGGCAATCTGCATAAACTGTTTCTATTGGCTTTTAACTTCCAAGCCCACCCAAAGGTAGGCGATAACTTCTATAACTTCTTTAACTACTATACTCTCTGCAAGAAATTACTTGCCTTCCTTGGCTGCGATGGCCTGGTTGGCAGTGATGGCAATCATGCGGTAAACGTCCTCGATGGAGCATCCGCGCGACAGGTCGTTCACAGGGCGTGCGATGCCTTGCAGGATGGGGCCTACGGCGTCGGCATGGCCCAGACGCTGAACCAGCTTGTACGAGATGTTGCCTACTTCGAGGGTAGGCACAACGAGCACGTTGGCATGTCCGGCGATGGCCGAACCCGGAGCCTTGCTGGCGCCTACTTCGGGCACGAGGGCGGCATCGGCCTGCAGTTCGCCGTCGATGGCGATGTCGGGAGCCATTTCCTTGGCTATCTTCAGGGCTTCGACTACCTTATCTACTACTTCGTGCTTGGCGGAGCCTTTGGTCGAGAAGCTGAGTAGGGCCACTTTCGGGTCGAGACCGGCAACGGCGCGTGCGGTGCGTGCGGTGCAGACGGCAATCTGTGCCAGCTGTCCGGCATCGGGCACGGGAGTTACGGCTACGTCGCCCATGACGAGGATACCGTTCTTACCGTATTCGGGAGCGTGGGTCAGCAGCAGCATGGCGCCCGATACGCAGGTGATGCCCGGGGCGGTCTTGATGATTTGCAGGGCGGGGCGCAGTACGTTGCCCGTCGTGTTGCGAGCGCCGGCCAGCTGACCGTCGGCATCGCCGCTCTTTATCATGAGGCAGCCCAGATAGAGCGGGTCGAGCACTAACTTGCGGGCTTCTTCGATGGTCATGCCTTTCTTCTTGCGCAGTTCGTAGAGCAACTGTGCGTACTCTTCCATCTTGGGATGGTTTTCGGGGTCGATGATGGTGGCTTTACCGATGTTGCCCAAGCCCCACTCTTTGGCGCAGGCTTCGATTTCGGCCGGATTGCCCAGCAGAATCAGATCGGCTACTCCGTCTGTCAAAATCTGGTTGGCAGCTTTCAAGGTGCGTTCTTCGGTTCCTTCGGGAAGAACAATGCGTTGGCGGTTTGCTTTGGCGCGCTCAACGATTTCGTTAATTAATCTTTGCATGATACTATATAGTGTATAAGAATGACCGGCAGTAATCTGTGTTATTCACGCTGCAAAATTACACAATTTTGCAACATCAACATTGCAATTCGAGGCTATTTTACGGTAGAAACGTCAAATATTGGAAAATTTAACACAAGCCGCCGACGGCCGACGACCGCGCTTCGGGGGCGTGAGCCGTGCAAGTGTCTCTCGCGAGCCGTGCAAGTGTGGCTCACGAGCCGTGCAAGTGTGGCTCGCGAGCCGTGCAAGTGTCGCTCGCGAGCCACACAAGTGCGCCGCAAACGATAACTTTTTCCCCTCCCGACCGTACAACCGACCGATAGAATCGCTACCTTTGCAGCCGTTTTCAGCATAACCGCCCGACGGGGAGCGACTCCGCCGGAGCGAAATGAACAATAAGGTATTACTTTTTTTAAGTTTAACAGTATTATGATTCGTCAATGCGCCATCCTCTTCGGATGCCTTGCCTTGGGTGAACTGATTGTCTGGCTGACGGGCGTCAAACTGCCGTCCAGCATCATCGGGATGCTGCTGCTCACCCTCTTCCTGAAATTAGGTTGGATCAAGCTGCACTGGGTGCAGGGCATGTCCGACTTTCTGGTAGCCAATCTGGGATTCTTCTTCGTGCCGCCCGGCGTGGCACTGATGCTCTACTTCGACGTCATCGCCGCCCAGTTCTGGCCCATCGTCATTGCTACGGTAGCCAGCACCGTCCTGGTGCTTGTCTCGACCGGCTGGGTACACCAGCTTCTGCACCGTTATTTCCATCGTCATCCCTTAACCCGCAAACAGAAATGAATTATCTCGAAAACCAATTTTTCCTGCTGGCCGTCACCTTCGGCGTCTTCTTCCTGTCGAAGCTGTTGCAGAAGAAGACCGGCATCATGCTGCTCAACCCCATCCTGATTACTATAGCCGTGCTCATCATCTTCCTGAAGATGGCACACATCGAATACACCACCTACAACGAGGCGGGCCACCTCATCGAGTTCTGGCTGAAGCCGGCCGTCGTGGCCTTAGGCGTGCCCCTGTACCTGCAATTAGAGACCATCAAGAAGCAGATTCTGCCCATCATCCTGTCGCAGCTGGCCGGATGCGTGGTGGGCGTCGTGTCCGTCGTGCTCATTGCCAAACTGATGGGTGCCTCCAATGAAATCATCTACTCGCTGGCGCCCAAGTCCGTCACCACCCCCATCGCCATGGAGGTGGCCAAGTCGCTGGGCGGCATCCCCTCGCTGACGGCAGCCGTCGTTGTCTGCGTAGGTCTGCTGGGCGGCATCCTCGGCTTCAAGATGATGCGCCTGACGGGCGTGCTGAGCCCCATGGCGCAAGGCCTCTCGATGGGAGCCGCCGCACACGCCGTAGGCACCTCGGCCGCGATGGACGTCAGCCGCAAGTACGGTGCCTTCGCCAGCTTAGCGCTGACGCTGAACGGCATCTTCACCGCCCTGTTCACACCGACGCTGCTCGACCTGCTGGGCATGCTGTGATGTCGGCAGCCACAGCCGGCTGCGGCACTTTTCGGCCACGGCCGGCACAACCCGCAAACCAAACCGGCCGCAGAGTTGTTAACTTATCAAATCATCACTCGTAAACGAAAAAACATGATACCCTTCAAAGACATCACTCCGGCCGACAAAGCGGTCATCACCTCATATACCCTCGACAGCCCGCGGCGCAACTGCGACCTGTCCTTCTCCAACCTCTGCAGCTGGCGATTCCTCTACGGCACACAGTACGCCGTGATGGACGGCTTCCTGCTGCTGAAGTTCTGGGCCGCCGGCGAACTCGTCTATATGATGCCCATCGGACAGGGCGACCTGCGCCACGTCCTCGACGCCCTCATCGACGACGCCCACCACGAAGGCCAGCCCCTCTGCCTGCTGGGCATCTGCACCGACATGTGCGATGAACTCGAAGGACTGATGCCGGGACAGTTCACCTTCACCGCCGACCGCGACTATGCCGACTACCTCTACCTGCGCACCGACCTCGCCACCCTGGCCGGCAAAAAGCTGCAGCCCAAGCGCAACCACGTCAACAAGTTCAAGCGCACCTACCCCGACTACCAGTACACCCCCATCACCCCCGACCGCATCGGCGAGTGCCTCGACCTGGAAGCCGAATGGTGCCTGGCCAACAACTGCCAGCAGCACGAAGGCACCGGCAACGAACGCCGCGCCCTGAGCTACGCCCTCGACCACTTCGAAGAACTGGGACTGACGGGCGGCATCCTGCACGTCGGCGGACGCATCGCCGCCTTCACCTTCGGGATGCCCATCAACCGCGACACCTTCGGCGTGCACGTCGAGAAGGCCGACACCTCCATCGAAGGCGCCTACGCCATGATCAACTACGAGTTTGCCAACCACGTCCCCCCGCAGTACGTCTATCTGAACCGCGAAGAAGACCTCGGCATCGAAGGACTGCGCAAGGCCAAACTGTCGTACCAACCCGCCATCATCCTGCAAAAGTACAGCGCCTGCCTCAAGCAGGAACCCGTGCCGCACATCAAGTGGTAAATAAAAACAGGAAACGAAGAATGAACCTCCCCATGATCAATCAGGTCCGCGCCCTCTGGGAACTGTGCTTCGACGACTCCGAAGCCTTCACCGACCTCTACTTCCGCCTGCGCTACACCGACGATGTCAACATCGCCCTTACCGAAGGCGGCGAAGTCGTCTCGGCCCTGCAAATGCTGCCCTACCCCATGACCTTCGGCAACAGCCGGATAGACACCGCCTACGTGTCGGGCGCCTGCACCCATCCCGCCCACCGGGGCCGCGGACTGATGCGCCGCCTGCTCGCCCGGGCCTTCGAACAGATGCGGTCGAAAGGCGTGGCCGTCAGCACCCTGATACCCGCCGAACCTTGGCTCTTCGGCTACTACGCCGGCGTAGGCTACGCACCCGTCTTCCGCCGCACGACGCAAGTCTTCACCGCCTCGGCCTCGACGCCGCTGCCCCCGGGCACCACCTTCGAAGCTGCCGAAACCAACCCCGACGAAGCCTACCGCTACCTTTGCCGCCGGCTGCAGGAACGCCCTTGCAGCATCCTGCACACCGAAGCCGACTTCCAGGTCATCCTGGCCGACCTCTCGCTTGGCGGAGGGCACCTCTTCACGCTGCGCCGCGACGGACGCATCACGGCCCTTGCCGTGGCCTATCCGCAGAATGCCGATGCCTCCGCAGCCGGCACACGCGCCTGGCGCATCGAGCAGGTCGAAGCCGACACCGCAGCCGACCGCACCAACCTGCTGCAACACGCATGCGAAGCCCTGCATGTCGCCGCCCTCGACGTCGCCCTGCCCACTAACCACGTCGGCGAAGGCACCCCGCTGGGGATGGCCCGCATCATCAATGCCCCCGACGTCCTCAGCCTGCACGCCGCCGCCCACCCCGACCTGCACGCCGACTTCTTCCTGACCGACGAACAACTGCCCGCCAACACCGCCCGCTACACCCTGCAGGACGGCCGGTGCACACAAAAAAAGAGTGCCGGGCAGTCTGTTATCGACTGCCCGGCACTGACCGTAGGCGAACTTACCGAACGCCTTTTCGGACCCTTATGCCCGTATATGAGTCTGATGCTGAACTGACGCCGCGCGTTACAGTCCGCTGAAGCTGACGCCGTCGAACACCAGCGAAGGAATACGCCACGAACGGTTCAGCATGGCATCGTTGCCCACCTCGACCAGCGAGCTCCACAGTTCCACCATGTTGCCCGTGACGTTCATTTCGTTGACGGGTTGCGTCAGTTTGCCGTTCTCGATCAGGAAACCTTCGATGCCGTACGAGAAGTCGCCCGAGCTGCTGTTGCTGTTTCCGCCGTTCAGTCCCGTCACTAAGATACCGTTCTGTACGTCGGCCACCAGTCCGTTCAGGTCCTTGTTGCCCGGCTCCAGAATCAGCAGCGACGGCGAACTGATGGTAGGCGCCACGCCCATCTTCTTGGCGTTGTAAGTATCGATGAAGTAAGTCTTCAGCACGCCCTTGTCGAAGATGAGACGCGGTTCCGTGGCCACGCCTTCCGAGTCGAAGTAGCGGGCACCGTTGGCTCCTATCAGGTGGGGTTCGTCCTTCAGCGTCAGCTTCGTGGAGCCTACCTGCTGGTTCAGCTTGTCGAGCAGGAACGAGTTCTTCTGCTGCAACGACGAGCCATAGAGCGCACTGAGCATCGGGCTGAGCAGACTGCCCGAAGTCATGGGGTCCAGCACCATGGTGTATTTGCCCGACTTCGCCTTCCGCTGTCCCAACTTACGCAATACCCGCTCCAGCGCCTTGGAGCCGATGCCGGTCTTCGGCAACTTGTCGTAGAAGAGGCTGCTGCCATACCAATAATCTGACGGACGTGCTTCGCCCTCGCCCCGGACGGCTACACTGGCCGACACCGAGAACCAGGTGCTCTTTTCCTCGCCTTCGAAGCCGTTGCTTATCAGGCGGTAGGCTGCGCTTTCACCGTCGCTGTAGGAAGTATCGACCGAGATAATCCGCTCGTCCTTGCCCATCACTTCGTCGGCTGCCACGCGGGCCAGTTCCACTTTGTCGTCGGGATTGATGTCGTAGAAGCGGTTGTCGAACAGTTGCAGGTCGGGCTTTCCGCCTTTGTAGTAGCGGCTGGGGTCGGCCAGCACGCGCGACTCGTCGGGAGCCAGGTAGCGTGTCGATTCAATGCCGTTCTTGATGAAGGTTTCCAGTTCTTTCTTGTCCAGCCGGTTGGTAGAGTACGAACCGTAGCGACCATCTACATACAAACTGATGGCCAGTCCGCCTTCCGATGCCTGTTGCAGGCGGTCCATCTTTCCATTGCGCAGCTCAAACGACGAATTGGAGTTGGCATACAACACCAGTTTGGCTGCCTGGCATCCGTTCTTCAGGGCAAAGTCCATTGCCCATTGTGCCAGTTTCTTATTATTGTCTGTTATCATGTTCTTTATTAATGGTAAATTGTTAATGGTAAATGGTAAATGGTGAATGATTAATGGTTAATGGTAAATGGTTAATGGTAAATGATAACTAATTCTTCATTCCTCATTCTTCATTCTTCATTTTCCTCATTCTTCATTTTCTTCATTCTTCATTTTCCTTATTCTCCCCCCACCGTCAGTTTGCTGACTAAAGCCGAAGGCATACCGCAGGTGACGGGGCACGACTGTCCGTCCTTGCCGCACGTCCAGGTGCCGTTGTCTATCTTGGCATTGTCGGCCACCATGGTGATGTCGGCCAGTGCTTTGGGGCCGTTGCCGATGATGTTGATGTCCTTGATGGGTTGCGTCAGCTTGCCGTTCTCGATGAGGTAGCCCGACTTGACGAAGAACGTAAAGTCGCCTGCACCAATCTGCACCTGTCCGTTGGTGAAGTTCTGTGCATAGATGCCCTGCTTGACGGTAGAGATGATGTCTTCTTCGCGCACGTTGCCAGCCTCCATGTACGTGGCACGCATACGGGGGATAGGTGTGCAGCGGAAGGTGTCGCGGCGTCCGTTTCCGGTAGGAGCCACGCCGTAGAACTTGGCACTGATGCGGTCGTGCATGTAGCTCGTCAGTACGCCTTCCTTCACGATGTAGGTCTTCTGGCCTTCCACACCTTCGTCGTCGAAGTTGACCGAACCGCGGTTGAAGGGGATGGTACCGTCGTCCACCACGTTGATGTGCTCGTTGCACACCTTCTTGCCCAGCTGGTCGCTGAAGATAGACGTCTTCTTACGGTTGAAGTCGGCTTCGAAAGCATGACCGATGGCCTCGTGCAACAGGATGCCCGAACCGCCGGCTCCCATCACAACGGGCATTTCGCCGCCTTTGGGCTTGACGGCCTTGAAGAGGATGGCCGTATTGTCCACCGCTTCGCGAGCCAATGTCTCGACAATGTCGTCGCTAAGGAACTCGAAGCCTTTGCGATACGAACGCGATGCAAAGCCGTTCTCCATCTGCCCGTTCTCTTCCATGATGCAGACGGCCATGAACGACACCATCGGGCGGTAGTCGTAGTAGCTGACGCCTTCGGAGTTGCAGAAAAGTATGTGCGAAGTCGTGTCGCTCAGCGAGGCCTGCACCTTGCGCACACGCTGGTCGAGCGAGAAGATTTTCTCGTTCAGCTTCTCTAAATAGGGGATTTTGGCTTTCAGGCTGACTTCCTCCCAGGGGGAAATCACGGTGTAGCGGTTCTTGGCGATGGTTTTCTCGGTCAGTCCGACGGGTTTACCTGCCTTGCCCGACGTAGCGATGCGGGCAGCTGTACGGGCAGCACGCAGCATTTCGTCGAGCGTCACTCCCTCGACATAGGCATAGCCCGTCTGGTCGCCTGCCAGGACGCGGACACCCATGCCGAAGTCGATGTTCGAACCGCAACGGTTCACTTGTCCATCCATCAGCGTGACGCTGTTGTTGAACGTATGTTCGAAATAAAGGTCGGCATAGTCGCCGCCTTTTTCGAGGGCGGCAGCCAATACTTTCTTCAGATCGGCTTCGGTCACACCGAAGTGAAGCATCGCTGCAGCCACGGCCGACTTGTCATCGGCTGCCCCAAGCGCCCGGCGCACCGGTTCGGGCATGGCCAGCGAAGGCATTGCCAGTGAACCCAGCACGGCAAGACCTCCTGTACGTAAAAAGTTTCTTCTATCCATATGGTTGAGTTTTTGAGTTTTTGAGTTTTTGAGTTTTTGAGTTTTTGAGTTTTTGAGTTTTTAAGTTTTTAAGTTTTTAAGTTTTTAAGTTTTTGAGTTTATAAGTTTATAAGTTTAGTTGACGAGGGGACGAGGCGTCAGGCAACGAGGAGGAACGGTTTTTAGTTGACGAGGGGACGAGGCGTCAGGCAACGAGGAGGAATTGTAATCTTGTAAACTTGTCCCTTGTCATCTTGTTCCTTGTCAACTTGTTCCCTTGTTAACTCGTCAACTTGTCCCTTGTCAACTTGTTCCCTTGTTAACTTGTCAACTTGTCCCTTGTCAACTTGTTCCCTGCCTGTCAACTATCCGTCTTTCGTCAGCAGGCTTTCCAGCTCTTCGGCGGTGAGGCGCAGGTGGAACTGGCCCTTGTAGGCCACGGAGATGGAGCCGGTCTCTTCGGAGACGATGATGGCGTGCGCGTCGGACACTTGCGAGATGCCCATCGCGGCACGGTGGCGCAAGCCCAGTTCCTTGGGAATGTCTAAGTTGTGGGAGACAGGCAGGATGCAGCCGGCAGCCTTGATGCGCTTCTTGCTGATGACCATGGCGCCGTCGTGCAGGGGGCTGTTCTTGAAGAAGATGTTCTCGATGAGCCGCTGATTGATGTTGGCGTCGATCACGTCGCCCGTGCGCACTATCTCATCGAGGGGCATGTTGTGCTCCATCACGATGAGGGCGCCTACCTTCTGCTTGCCCATGCTGATGCAGGCCATCACGATGGGCATGATGTCTTCGTGTTCGAGCGTTTCCTTCTTGCCACCGGTGAAGAACCGCACCAACGCACTGGCATGGCGGTGCGAACCGAGGGTGAGCAGAAAGCGTCGTATCTCTTCCTGAAACAGCACGATGAGCGCCAGCACACCCACACTGACCAACTTGTCGAAGATGGAGCCGAGCAACTTCATCTCAAGCACCTGCGACACGACAAGCCATATCAGGATGAACACCAGTATGCCCGTAAACACGTTGATCGAGCCGGAAGCTTTCATCAGCTTGTACGTGTAGTACAGCAGGAAGGCCACCAGCAGGATGTCTATAAAGTCTTTTATGCCAAATTCGAAAAACACGGTTGTTGGTTTTATTAGGTTTTACTTTTATTAGTTGACAAGGGGACAAGTTAACGAGACTACGAGGGGACTTGCCTATTACCTTACTAATGTCTTGTTCACTTGTTTTTCTTGTCAACTTGTCAACTTGTTCCCTCGTCAACTTGTCAACTCGTCAACTTGTCAACTCCTCAACATCTTCTCCACTATCTGCACCGCCTCGACGGCTGGACGGACGTCGTGCACACGCAGGATGTCGGCTCCCTTCATCAGGCAAAGGGTATCGAGCACGGTGGTGCCGTTGAGCGACTCTTGCGGAGTGGTGCCCAGCAGACGGTAGATCATCGACTTGCGCGACACGCCCACAAGCAGCGGCAGACCGAAGATACGGAACTCTTCGAGGTGGGCCAACAGCTGGTAGTTGTGGTCGAGCGTCTTGCCGAAGCCGAAACCGGGGTCGAGGATGATGTCCTTCACGCCCAGTTCGTGCAGCTGCTGCACCTTGCGGGCAAAGTAGAGGAAGACCTCGCGCAACAGGTTGTCGTAATGTGGCTCGTGCTGCATGTTCTGCGGGGTGCCCTGCATGTGCATCATGATGTAGGGCACGTTGAGCCGGGCCACAGTGGAGAACATGTCGGCATCCATCTCGCCCGCGGCGATGTCGTTGATGATGTCCACACCGTATTCTTCGACACACATGCGGGCCACGTCGGCACGGAAAGTATCGACCGAAATCACGGCATCGGGCACCGTGCGGCGAACGATTTCGAGTCCGCGGCGCAGGCGGTCCATCTCTTCGCGCGGCGAAACGTCGGCAGCACCGGGGCGCGAGGAATAGGCTCCCACGTCGATGATGGCGCCGCCTTCGTCCACAATCTGACGGGCGCGGCGGGCTATCTCGTCGTCGGTCTGCATGCGGCTGTCGGCATAGAACGAGTCGGGGGTCAGGTTCAGGATGCCCATGACGCAGGGCGTCGAGAGGTCCATCAGCCGGCCACCTACGTTGATGTATTTGGTTTCAAGGGTTTTCATATTTCTGTAAACGGTTCTTTATAGAGGTTTCCCAGTTTGTGCAAAAGTAAGAAAAAAAGCAATAGGGCGTGAGGGGATGGGGGCTTTTTATTTCCTTATTTCCGCGGAGGCGGATATCCTCCTGCCGCAAAAGAGGAGGTTGTGCCAAAACCAAGTGATGGTATCTGACTCCCCTCCTTCAGGAAGGAGGGGTGCCCAACGGGCGGGGTGGTAGGCATTTCGACATTCTGTATATCAATACTTTATGTTTTCACCTACCACCTCCCCCTTCGGGTGCTCCTCCTTCGGGAAGGAGGAGAGTTTCAGATACTTCTGTTTTGACGCACTCTCCTCCGATGTTGTCCGCGCGGCGCCCGTCTGCTGTTTTCAGACGAGCGGCGGCATGGCGTTTCCTCCGATCACTCCGGCAATGGCCGAGGCCACTGCGATGATGAGTTTCAGGACGATGTCCCAGACGGATTTCTTCGTTGCCATAACTGATTCCTCCTTTCGTGTTTTTAATGTTGATTTGTGTTGATTGCGACGGGCGGTACCGTTGTCTTCTGCGTACCGCCCGAAACCTTAAATGCTAATCGCTAAACTCCAGTTTATCCCAGCGGATCTTCGCCTTCGCCGCCTTGGCTACCTCCGCCACCGGGCTGGGTGGTGCCAGTCGAAGCGGTTTCGCCCTTCCAGGGTACGCACTTCACGCCGGTCAGCAGCGAGCGGGTGGCCACGGTGCGGTCCTGATTGCGGGTCGAGGCGGGTGTGAAGTGTACGCGCAGGGCGGCCTGTGTGGGAGTGACCTCGGCAGCGGTGGCGGCTCCCATGCCGCGCGAACGCATCACTAAGCGGAAAGTGCCCAGCCCTTCGAGGGTGACGCTTTCGGACGCCTGCAGGTGGGTGGTCATCACGGTGATCAGGTTGTCGATGGTGTTCTTCACGTCACCCGTGGTCAGCGAGGAGTAGGCGGCTACTTCGCGGGCTATTTGGTTGGTGTCAACGTTGCCCGTATAGACGGCGCGGGGGTGATACAACTTCTGCCCTTCTTCGTTGGGCAATGTGGATTGGATGGTTTTGTAGATCAATGCCATAGTTTTAAGTTTTTAAACTGTTAATAATTCGTGTTCTTTTTCTTTGTGTCTTAAGCTTAACCACATTGCAAAGATAGGCATTCACGGGGATATGTGCAAATGTTTCGGGCGGTTGCGTTCAACAAAAAGGAGGTTTTGTTTTCAACAAGTAAACAACAGCAAACTCACTTCTATTATTTCGGACAACACATTTCATCGCAATACCAAAATCCAAAAGGATGTGTCAAAACAAAAGTATCCGAATGAGGGTATCTCGAAACTTAGTTATGGTATCTGACTCCCCTCCTTCTGGAAGGAGGGGTGCCCAACGGGCGGGGTGGTAGGTTTTACGACACGCTGTATATTAACACTTTATGTTTTCACCTACCACCTCCCCCTTCGGGTACTCCTCCTTCCAGAAGGAGGAGAGTTTCAAATACCTCTGTTTTGAAACACTCCCTTCACCGCCCTCCCCCACACAAACTCAGCAGATACCGCCCCGGCTGGCGGATCTTGCCGTGACTGGTTCGCAGAGGCTCGAAGCCTTTCCATACGGGATGGCCGATGACGCCGAAGTTGCTCTTCAGCACGATGGCATACTGTTCGGCAGGCGGCACACGAAACTGCATCAGGTTGCAGAGCAGGCCGTCGAGGTTACGGTTCAGGCCGTCGGCAGGGGGTTGCAGGCGGGCCACGTCGGCTTGTGTCCACTCACGGCGTACAGAAAGAGACTCGTCCTCCACGGCCTTCGGGGCCGTGCCGGCAGTTCCCACGCTTTCGGGGGAACTATCGAGGAGGGGATTTGCTATGCTTTTGTTTTCTTTTGTTTTCTTTGTGTACTTTGGGGCAGTCGAAGGGGTGTTTTCGGCCTTTTCTGTTGCAGATTGCGGCTTTTCTGCAACATTTATCCCCTTTTCCGCACCCGATTCCGCCGGTTCTTCCGAAGCCGATTCGGCAGGCAGAAGCAAGTAACGCTCGTCGATGGGACACGTCGAACGCCGACGGGTGATGAACAGATATTGCCGCTGGATTTCGGCCGAAGTCAGAATGCCGTACTGGCTGAACATACCGGCATCGAACAACCCGAACTCCACAGCCAGGGCAATGACATCACGCACATCCTTGGCCTCGCCCTCGCGAAGCAGGTCGGAAAGGTCGTCGTAAAACATCTCGTCGGCCACCACATAGTAGCCCTCGCCACCATAAATGGCGCAATACGCTTGCAGCAGGATGAAGACAGCCACATCGCCCTTACGCTTCACAAGGCGGCGAAGCAGGCGGTTCTGCAAGAAGTCGGTATTCATGGGGAAATAATCAAGTCCCCGTTTAGGTACTCTGGACATAAAAATGAAGAATGAAGAACGAAGAATGAAGAATTTTAAATAATGGAGAACGGCACGATTCACCACGGATTACGCAGATTATCACAGATTTATCAATACTGTAGCAACCCGCGCGCCCCGTGGCAAGAAGCAGCATCAGAACGGATACAGATCCTCCTCCTGCTCGCGCAGACGTGCCAGACGGCGGAGGCGATGCTCTTCCACCGTGGCCAAGGCCTGACGGATCAGGCGCAGACGTTCGTCACGGTCGGCCACCTGCGTGATGACGGGCGACCGGCGGTGCGACTTCGACTCCTGCGACTTCGCCCGATGGCGTTCGCGGTTCATCGTCCGGCGGCAATCCTTGCAGTAAGGATCGGGCCGCTGCGTACGGCTGTTCACATAAAATTCTTCAAGGGGCAACACCCTCTTGCAACGTCCGCAACAACGTACGGCGTTCGGCTGATTCAATTCGGAAGTTTTCATAATAATATTTTATTTTACAGATGGATGCCTCAATCGGAAGCGATGTCTCCGAGCAACACTTGCACCGCTCGCGAGCCACACTTGCACGGCTCACGTGAGACACTTGCACGGCTCGCGAGAGACACCAGTGTGTATTTTCCATTAAATAGTTTGCAGTACTTAAACAAAACCACTATATTTGTTGCTGCAAATATAAAACGATTTTCAATAAGAAAACAACAAAACGCAGATTTTCGCACGAAAAAGTTTATAATCCACTGAATATAAACTTCGTACAACGGAAATCCGCGTTCAACAACCCCGATTCGAGAAAAGAAACCAACCATCAACCCCCGAAAACACCGGAAAGGAGGAATCCGACCTATGGAAAAGAAAGAAAACCTGATGTTCGACGTGACCGACATCGTACGACGCGCCAAACTGGCACTCGACCTGAAGAAAGACAACGAACTGGCACAATACCTGGGCGTCTCGCGCTCGACGCTGAGCAACTGGATGGCGCGCAACAGCATTGACTTCGGCCTGCTGCTGAGCCGCCTGCCCGACGTAGACTACAACTGGCTGCTGACCGGCAAGGGCATCCCCCGCCACCGCCCCAACTACTGCGACAGCCCCGTGGCCAGCGGTGAAGTAGAGCTGCTGCACACGCCCAAGTCGCCCGACCCGCTGGACGACCGCAGCGTCACCCTGTACGACGTCACCGCCGCTGCCAACCTGAAGACCCTGCTGGCCGACGGCCCCCAGTACGTATTGGGCAAGATACAGATACCCAACATCCCCCGCTGCGACGGCGCCGTTTATATCAGCGGCGACTCGATGTACCCCATCCTGAAGTCGGGCGACATCGTAGGCTTCAAGTCGCTCACCTCGTTCGACGAAGTCATCTACGGCGAGATGTACCTCGTCTCCTTCGACCGCGGCGGCGACGAATACCTGGCCGTGAAGTACGTCAACCGCTCCGAGCAGCCCGGCTGCATCCGCCTCGTCAGCTACAATCCCCATCACGAACCGATGGACGTGCCGCTCAGCTCCATCAACGCGATGGCCATCGTCAAGTTCTCCATCCGCAAGAATCTGATGATGTAAGGGTGAGGGGCGAGGCAGAAGAAACCGGACAAAAAGAGAGGGGAGCGTGCCCCACGCAGAATCGTCTGCCGCGGTGCGCACACTCCCCTCTCACACTATCTGCCACAGGGGCAGGACATTATTCGTAGGCCAGCGTCTTGTCCGTAATGTCCAGTTCGCCTTCGTAAACGGCCTGAACGCCACGTCCGCTGTCGTCCTTGGCCTGAACATCGATCTTATAGACATCCTCGCCGGTGCTGGTGACGGTAATCGTACCCGATACCAGTAACACAGGCACAGCCGGGAAACTAACATATTCTACGTACGAACATCCCTCGAACATATCGCCGTTTATGTAACCGGGGTTGGCAGTACCTACCTCGCCATAAGGATTGCGAATCTCATATACGCCCACCGGATTCTCTTTCTGATCGACAGCCGTAGCTACTTCCAGCGTCATATACTTGATGTAATCCGAAGAGTTCAGCGTAAGAACCCACTTACCATTCACCGTACCGTCCTTGTCGCCCCAGAAGTCGGCAGTGCACTCTTCCAGTCCTTCGATAACCAGCGGCGGAAGCTCCTGCGTAGTGAAGTCCTGCGTGAAGACGTCCGACGTCACCTTGCCGGTTGCGTCCACACCAAAGGCACAGGCGCTGTATTCCGTCGAAGCCATCAGTTCGTCCTCGTAGAGGCGTGAAGCCTCACCCTGGAAAAGTCCGTCGGCCAGCGTAGCACCTTCGGCTTCCTGAGCAGTCTTCAGGTCGGCAACCATCTTCTCGGCCACTGCAGCCGGGCTGCCCAATTCAGTGAAAAGCGATTTCTCGACTACGCCGAAGTAGTACGTCGCGTTTGCATCCGACGGCGTAACCGTCACCTTGGCACCGGCTGTCCCTATTTCCGACACAGCCACTTCGAAACTGACGGGCTCTACCTCCGGCTCATTGCTCTTGTTGTCATCATCATCACAAGCCACGAACGACAATGTGAACATTGTCAGTCCGGCCAATAACCAATTCCTTACTCTCATAATAGTTGTTTTTTGTTAAGTGGTTAGAATTTAAAAATATCCTCCCGCCGGAACGCTAACCACGCATCCGCCGAAAGGGCGAGTCCTGCATACTCTTCATCTGACAGCCTCCGGACGTCAAGACTCACCAACCGTCCATTCAGGGCCATTAATTGAGCTTCAAAAGTACCTAAAAAAAGCGTGTATGCTCCACACTTTTACTTTTATTAACCTAATGCCCCGCCAAGGCAGACGAGGGCACCTGACAGAGAAGACTCACTCGGAGCAAACGGAAGCGACAGGGATAAAAAAATCCGGCCGTAAATTACTTACAACCGGATCTTTAGCTATTACTTAAAATTATCCGACTTTTCAAAAATTGAAAAATATCGGCGTAATTTTCACGTTTCACAACGTGTCATTAAAAAATCTAATACGCAAAAACTGTTTGCACAGTTTCTTTTTCATCCTCACGGACTTGTTTATGAAAACGGTTGACTTAGCAGACTGACCCAGCACTACCAAGCAACCGTTATGCTACATTTCTGTAACACGATGCAAAGGTACTTTTTTTTATAAAAGAAACAAAAAATTTCAAATGTTTTTCTTGACCCTCATCAAATATGTTTCCGGCCACCGTAAAAAATAAATCCGATTCACCACGACGAAGCAGCCCGCAAAACCACTATCTTTGCCCCGAAACTGAAGCGGGAATGCGTCAGGAAACGCTCCCTGCGGACACTACATACAATATACAATCGAATGATTATGGATATCAACGCCCTCTATCAACTGTTTCTGGAGTGCAGCTGCGTCACTACCGACAGCCGCAACTGCCCCAAAGATTCCCTCTTCATCGCCCTGAAAGGCGAAACGTTCAACGGAAACGCCTTTGCCGCCCGCGCCCTCGAAGCCGGAAGCCGATACGCCGTGGTCGACGAACCCCAATACGCTCCGCAGGGAGACCACCGCTACTTCCTCGTGGACAACTGTCTGAAAGCCTTGCAGCAACTGGCCAACCACCACCGCCGGCAGATGGGCACGCGCATCATCGGCATCACCGGCACCAACGGCAAGACTACGACCAAGGAACTGCTGGCCGCCGTGCTGTCGCAAAGTCACCACATACTCTACACCGAAGGCAACCTGAACAATCACATCGGCGTGCCCCTCACCCTGCTGCGCCTGCGCACCGAGCACGAACTGGCCGTCGTAGAAATGGGAGCCAGCCATCCCGGCGACATCAAGGAACTGGTGGACATCGCCGAACCCGACTACGGACTCATCACCAACGTGGGCAAGGCACATCTGGAGGGCTTCGGCTCGTTCGAGGGAGTGATGCGCACCAAGGGCGAACTCTTCGACTTCCTGCGCCGCCACGGCGACTCTACCGTCTTCGTCCATCACGACAATCCCTACCTATGCGAAATGGCGTGGGGCCTGAACCCCATCTACTACGGCACCGAAGACAGCCTGTACGTCAACGGGCAGGTGACCGGCAACTCGCCCTACTTAGCCTTCGCCTGGAAAGCCGGAAAGGACGGCGAGCGCCACGAAGTGCAGACCCACCTCATCGGCGAATACAACTTTGCCAACGCACTGGCCGCCGTCACCGTAGGACGCTTCTTCGGCGTTGAGCCTGCCAAGATAGACAAGGCCCTGCAAGAGTACGTGCCGCAGAACAACCGCTCGCAGCTGAAGCAGACGGCCGACAACACCCTCATCATCGACGCCTACAACGCCAACCCCACCAGCATGCGCGCCTCCATCGGCAACTTCTACAAGATGAAGGCCGACCACAAAATGCTCATCCTGGGCGACATGCGCGAGCTGGGCAAAGACAGTGCCGAAGAGCATCAGAAAGTAGTGGATTATCTGGAGGAATGCGGTTTGCACGACGTCGTCCTCGTGGGCGAACAGTTTGCGACCACCCGCCACACCTGCCCCACTTATCCCGACGCTCCCGCCCTGATCGAGCATCTGAAGGCCGACAAGCCTCACGGCAAGACCATCCTGATAAAAGGTTCGAACGGTATACGGCTGAGCTCGGTGGTAGAGTATTTGTAAGAGGGAAACAGAATAGATACGCGGACGACGCGGAGAAAGCGGACGAACACGGACGATAATTTGAATAAAATCCGTGATGATCCGTTTATTCCGCGTCGTCCGCGTATCCATCCCTACCCTCTTCTCCGCATCAGCACAAAGCGCCCCACCAGCGAGGCCAGCAGCACTCCCGTCGTATTGGCAGCAAAGTCCAGCCAGTCGCCACCGCGATACGTGGTGCAATACTCCTGCAGCAGTTCCACCACCCCGCTGAACAGCACGGGACACAGCGCCGCGCCCACCCAGGCGTGCCACATGCGCACCCGGCCGGCATCCTTGCGGTGTGCCCGCACAAACTCCAGCCACAACATGCCCGACATGCCCAGGTACATGCACACGTGCACCACCTTGTCGATGCCCGGAATGGAGTCCATCTCCGTCTGAGGCGGTTTGAAGAAAGAAAGGTAAACAACCGTCAGAATGATGAGCAGCGACAACGGATACTTCTTTATATAATATAGCATAAGCAGATAATTTTTCTGGTTTTTAATGAACGCCAACGGCGAATCGGGTCTGTTCCGCATGCGACATTGGACACTTGTACGGCTCGCGAGCCGTACAAGTGTTTCTCGCGAGCCGTGCAAGTGTCCCACAAATGGAATGCAAGTGTCCCACACCCTGAGGCCGGCAGACTTTAACCGACCGCAACTTCATCAGGCTTGCTTCCTGCAAATGAATGTTTTTTCGGCGGAGGATTCGCATAAATTACAATTCGCAATGCAAAAGTACGGAATATTTTCTATATTTGCACTCTTTCAACAAATATTCATTACGGATTGTAAGCAAAAAGGCTATTCATATGACAAAGAAAGACAGAGCCAACTTTGGCAGCAAACTGGGCGTAATACTCGCGTCGGCCGGTTCGGCCGTAGGACTGGGCAACATCTGGCGATTCCCCTACGAAACAGGCAACCACGGCGGAGCCGCCTTCATACTGGTATATCTGGGATGCATCCTCCTGTTCGGAGTCCCCATCATGATAGCCGAGTTCTCCATCGGACGACGTTCGCGCGCCAACACGGCAGGCGCCTACCGCATACTGGCTCCGGGCACACACTGGCGCTGGGTGGGACGCATGGGTGTGCTGGCCGGATTCCTCATCCTGGGCTACTACTCGGTAGTGGCGGGCTGGACACTGGAGTACACCCTCGAAGCGGCCACCAACAGCTTTGCCGGCAAGTCGGCCGACCAGTTCATCGCTGCTTTCGGCAACTTCGTGGCCAATCCCTGGCGGCCTATGCTCTGGATGATAGTCTTCCTGCTGGCCACGCACTTCATCGTGGTGAAAGGCGTGGAGAAAGGCATCGAGAAGTCGTCGAAAATCATGATGCCTATCCTCTTCATCCTGCTTCTTATCCTGGCCGTGTGCTCCATCTCACTGCCCGGCGCAGGTGCAGGACTCGAATTCCTGCTGAAGCCCGACTTCAGCAAGGTCGATGCCAACGTGCTGCTGGGTGCCATGGGGCAGGCCTTCTTCTCGCTCTCGCTGGGTATGGGATGCCTGTGCACCTACGCTTCCTACTTCCGCAGCGACACCAACCTGCCCAAGACGGCCTTCAACGTGGCGGCCATCGACACGGCTGTAGCCATACTGGCGGGCCTCATCATCTTCCCCGCCGCCTTCTCGGTGGGCATACAGCCCGATGCCGGTCCCAGCCTGCTGTTCATCACCCTGCCCAACGTCTTCCAGCAAGCCTTTGGCGGACTGCCGTGGCTGGCCATCATCCTGTCCATCATGTTCTACGTGCTGCTGGCGCTGGCGGCGCTTACTTCCACCATCTCGCTGCACGAAGTGGTGACGGCCTACCTGCACGAAGAGTTCAACCTGACGCGCGGAAAGGCAGCCCGCCTGGTCACCGCCGGATGCATCGTGCTCGGCGCGCTCTGCTCGCTGTCGTTAGGCGTGGGCAAGGGATATACCGTATTCGGAATGACGCTGTTCGACCTCTTCGACTTCGTCACGGCCAAGCTGATGCTGCCGTTGGGCGGATTCTTCATCTCCCTCTTCACCGGATGGTATTTAGACAAGAAGATTGTACGCAACGAGTTCACCAACAACGGCACCGTCAAGATCGGCCTGTTGCTGGCCTTCATCCTGAAGTACATTGCTCCGATAGGCATCGCCTTCATCTTCATCAACGAGCTGGGATTGCTGAAGTAACTGCCGCATGCAGACCAACGGAAAGAATCAGAAGCGGTGGACACTTCTGTGGCAGTCCCTCACCGGCAACGAAAGGCAGGGCACCATGCTGCTGGCCCTCGGCATGATACTGCTGTATGTGGTAGTCCATGCCGTTGTGCTCTGCTTTGACCATGCCGCTCCCGACGAAGCCAACCCGTCCGGACAGCAGCCCACCGAAACCCAACGCGCCTTAACCGACAGCCCGCACGGCCGGCAAGAACAAACTGACGGACCCATTCCGCCGTCCGCGGACGAGGACCGACAAGCACCCGCCCGCCTGACACCCTTTGCCTTCGACCCCAACACGGCCGACTCGCTCACCCTGCTCCGCCTGGGGCTGCCGCAATGGATGGCAAGCAACGTGCTGAGCTATCGCCGTAAGGGTGGCCGTTTCCGTCTGGCCGAAGACTTCCGTAGGATTTACGGGCTGACGCAACAACAGTTCGACACCCTGCGCCCCTACATCGTCATCGCTCCCGCCGCCGACGACGGTTCCGCATCCCGTCCGCCCGTACGCCCATCGTCCGCCACGCAGCAAGCGCCCTCCCTGCTGCTTGCCCGCCGGGGCGCTGACAGCCTGTCCGCCCGTCCGCAGGTGCGGAAGTATGCCCCCGGCACCACCCTCGACCTGAACCGCGCCGACACCACCGAACTGAAAAAGATACCCGGCATAGGCAGCGGCATCGCCCGCCTCATCAGCAACTACCGCCGTCAGTTGGGCGGCTTCTACCGCATCGAACAGTTGGGCGAGATAGGCCTCGACCACCGTCAGCTGGCTGCATGGTTCCGCATCGACACCGCCGCCCTGCAACGCCTCGACGTCAACCGCACCGGCATCGAACGCCTGCGCCGCCACCCCTACCTGAACTTCTATCAGGCCAAAGCCATCGTAGAGTACCGCCGCAAGCACGGCCCGCTGAAGAGCCTCAAGCCCTTCGCCCTCTACGAAGAGTTCACCCCCGACGATCTGGAACGCCTCACCCACTACCTGAGCTTCGACTAACCCCCTCCCAGCCGCCGGACATGCGGATTTTGCACCCGATTCGTGCAGAAATCAGGAACTATTGCACGAAGTTCGTGCAGTTTTCAGCGATTTTTGCACCAATTTGATGCAAAAATCCTATCTTTGCGACATCGGTATGAACCAATTACCATTGACCATTAACCATCATTCCCCCTATGGAACAGCTATATGAATTCTTCCACCGCAAAGTAAAGAACGTGCCCACCGGCTTCCTGCGCTACATGTACCACCGCATCAAGTGGCAAAGCCGTTTCTTCGGTCTGGTAGGGCCGCGTGGTGTAGGGAAATCGACCCTGCTGCTGCAATACATCAGGCTGAATCTCGACACGGCGGATACGCTGTATGTCTCGGCCGACCATCTGTACTTCTCACAGCACAGCTTAGTGGAACTGGCCGACCGCTTCGTCAAGATGGGCGGAAAACACCTCTTCATCGACGAGATACACAAATACGACGGATGGTCGAGGGAACTGAAACAAATCTACGACAGCTACGACGAGTTGCAGGTCGTCATATCAGGCTCCTCCATCCTCGACATCTACAAAGGAATGGCCGACCTTAGCCGTCGCGTCCCCATCTACCACATGCAGGGGCTGTCGTTTCGCGAATACCTGCAACTGTTTCACGGCATCGAAGTGCCTGCCTACAGCCTCGACGACATACTGACCCACAAAGCCGTCATCGCCCAAGCCGACCATCCGCTGCCACTGTTCCAGCACTACTTACGCATGGGTTACTATCCCTTCGGCAAAGACGAGGAATTTGAAATGGAGTTGCTGCAAGTCATCAACCAGACAATGGAAGTAGACATTCCCCAGCACATCCAGGCCAACATCTCGCTGGGTCGGAAACTGAAAAGTCTGCTGATGGTAGTGGCACGGAGTGTGCCCTTCAAACCAGTCATGCAAAAACTGGCCGAAGCCACCGGCATCAGCCGGAACGACATCCCGAGTTATCTGATTTATATGGAAAAAGCCGGTATGATAGCCCAACTGCGCGACGCCACAGGCGGTATCCGCGGATTAGGCAAAACCGAAAAGCTCTACTTGGACAACACCAACCTGATCTACGCATTGGCTCCCGACGCTGCCGAAATCGGCAACATCCGCGAAACCTTCTTCATGAATCAGATGAGGGTGATGAACGACATAGTCAGTTCGCCCGCGTCCGACTTCGAAATCGACGGGAAAACTTTCGAGATAGGCGGACGCAAGAAAGGACAGAAACAAATAGAAAACGTCCGCGAAGGCTACATCGTAAAAGACGACATCGAAACCGGCTATGCCAACGTCATCCCCCTGTGGGCTTTCGGACTGAATTACTGAGTCTGGGCATCCGGGCGATTCTCACCACTTTCCGACGGAAGCCCGTGTATGTTCACATCATCCGCACCTGAGGATAGCGGTATGTCCGCCAATCCTTTGTTATAAAGCATCCTCTTGCACCACCGCCCCATCCTTCAGATGAATCGTGCGGTCGGTAATGCGGGCCAAGCTTTCGTCGTGAGTCACGATGACGAACGTCTGCCCCAGGCGGTCGCGCAGATCGAAGAAAAGCTGGTGAAGTTCGGCCTTGTTGTGTGTGTCGAGGCTGCCCGAAGGCTCGTCGGCCAGTACCACGGCGGGGTGGTTGATGAGGGCACGGGCCACGGCCACGCGCTGTTTCTCGCCGCCGGACAGTTCGCTGGGCTTGTGCGAGGCACGGTCGGCCAGTCCCAGCAAATTCAGCATTTCGAGGGCGGACGACTGGGCTTCGCGGCGACCCAGACCGGCTATCAGGGCGGGTATCATGACGTTCTCCAACGCCGTGAACTCGGGCAACAGCTGGTGAAACTGGAAGACGAAGCCGATGCGGCGGTTGCGGAAGGCAGAGAGTTCTTTCTCCTTCATGCGGCCTACCTCAGTACCGTCGATGCGTACCATACCCGTGTCGGGCGCGTCGAGCGTACCCATGATTTGCAACAGGGTGGTTTTTCCGGCACCGCTGGGGCCTACGATGCTTACTACTTCGCCTTTCTCTATCTGCAGGTCGATGCCCCTGAGTACCTGGAGGGAGCCGAAACTCTTGGTTATGTTTTCGAGTTGAATCATTCGTTATGGATTTATGCGGGTCAGCAGTTGACAGGACGCGGCCGGCTGTGCAAGCCTCCGCAGGCCCTGCCTTTTCATTATTCGTTTTTCATTATCAATTCACTCAGAGTCTCCTGATGACGTACTCGGCCAGATAGCAGCCGAAGACGGCGGGCATGTAGCTCACCGTGCCGCAGGTGGACTTCTTGTTCTGCTCGTCGTCGGTCAGGAGGACGGCGTTCGGGTCGGCCTGCTCGGTGCTGAACACGACGGGCAACTTATGGCGGATACCCATCTTCTGCAGGCGCTTGCGCACGGCCTTGCTCAGTCCGCAGTGGTAGGTGTCCCAGATGTCGGCAAAGCGCACCTGCGTGATGTCGCTTTTGGCACCTGCCCCCATACTCGATACAATCTTGATGCGCCGTCTCAGGGCTTCGGCTATCAGGTAACACTTGGGGGCCAGCGTGTCGATGGCATCGACCACAAAGTCGTAGCGGTCGGCGTCGAGCAGCGCGGGGATGTTCTCATCCTTCAGAAAGACGGGCAGCACATTGAGCTGCACATCGGGGTTGATGTCGCGGAAGCGGGCAGCCAGCACCTCGGCTTTCGGCAGGCCCACGGTGGAGTGCAGCGCGGGCAGCTGGCGGTTGATGTTGGTGGGCTGTACGGTGTCGGCATCGACAATCGTCATGCGGCCCACACCGGCACGACAAATCATCTCGGCGGCATAGGCGCCCACACCTCCCAGTCCTACTATCAGTACGTGGGCACAGGCCAATCGCTGTCTTTTCTCCTCGCCCAGCAGCAGTTGGGTACGCTGTTGCCAGTCGGGGTACGGAGTGTCGCCGGCAGAAGCGGCGTTCGGTATATTCATGTCAGTCATTAGGCATTGTTCTTTTTAAACCATCGATAGAACCAGCGACCTACTTTCTCGTAGTGCTGCGGGTCGTTGTTGCCACGCGGGTTCGAGAAGGAGAGTACATCCTGCGGTTCGCCCAGCTGGTCGGGGTAAAGCACAATCAGGCTGTTGTTGGCAAAGTAACGGCTCAGCTGTCCGGGTAGTTTCTCGAACGAGCTGTCGTACGAGATGGAGCCGCGGCGGGCACTGATGATGACCAGCAGGTGGTCGTAGTTCACTTGTCCGGTCAGTATCAGCAGGTCTTCCCAGTCGTCCAGCAGGGAGTAGTCGGTCAGCGTTTGGCTGTATTTCTTCTTGATGAGGGCTTGCAGGGGTACGGCTGTCTCTTCGTTCGAGAAGAAGTGGACGCGGCAGCCCAGCGTGTTGCCCATGCGGCAGAAGTGTTCCACCCACTTCTGGAAGCCCGCTTCGTATTCGGCCTTGGGCGGCACGGCCACGATGATGCGGCGCAGCGTATTGATGGGGATCAGGAACTTGGCCACCATCACTTCGCGATGCAATCCTTTAAGCAAACTCTCGGTCAGCATGCCGAAGAAGGAATCGACAATGGTCACCTTACGGTGCAGACCGATGACAACGTCGGTCACTCCGTGCTCCTTCGCCGTATGGATGATGCCCGCAGCAATGTTCAGGTCGTAGCGGCTGATTTGCTTCAGGCGCACATCGGCCGAAGCGGTAATCATGGCGGCTTTCTCTAAATAGCGCTTGCCACGCACATCGGAGCCGTTGGGGCTGTTGCTGTCGTTTACGACGTTCAAGGCCAGCAGGTTGTCTTTCTGCTTGGGGTCGCGTATCACCAACGACAGGTTGATAAGGTCTTCTATCGTGTCGGGATTGGCAATCGGGATGAGAATCTTCTCGGGCTCGCGCGAACGGTCTTCTTCGGGATGGGCTTCGTCCATAGCTACGGTGCGCGCGGCACGCTCGGTGACGAACGAACTGACAATGCAAGTGACCAGAATCAGCAGGATGGTGCCGTTCAGCACGTCGTCGTTCAGCAGACGTTCGCCATTGGGCAGGATGATGTTGTAACCCACCAGCACGGCAGCCAGCGTGGCAGCGGCCTGCGCCGTACTAAGGCCGTACATCAGTTCGCGTTCGAGCGAGGTCATCCGATAGGCTTTCTGCGTAAGCCAGCAGGCTATCCACTTGCCCAGCAGGGCCATGACAATCATCACGCCCGCCACCTTCAGCGAATTGACGTGACCAAACAGCACGTTGACGTCGATCAGCATGCCGACGCCTATCAGGAAGTAGGGAATAAACAGGGCGTTGCCCACAAACTCCAGGTGATTCATCAGCGGCGACACGTGGGGTATGAGGCGGTTCAGCACCAGTCCGGCGAGGAATGCGCCGAGGATGCCTTCCATGCCCACGAACTCCATCAGTCCCGCACCGAGGAACACCATGGCGAGGACGAAGATGAACTGCATCACGTTGTCGTCGTAGCGGCGGAAGAACCAGCGTCCGATGCGGGGAAACGACCACATGATGAGCGCCCCGAGGAAGATGACCTTCACCACTAACCAAAGCCAGAACAGTCCGCCCGACTCGCCCTTGAACAGTCCGCCCACAACGGCCAGCACGAGCAGCGTCAGCGTGTCGGTGACAGCCGTTCCGCCCACGGCGATGCTGACACTGCGCTGGCGCGACACGCCGTAACGGATGACGATGGGATAGGCCACCAACGTATGCGAGGCATACATACTGGCCAGCAGAACAGAGGTCAGCACACCATACTTCAGCAACGTGACATTGGCCACAAAACCGATAACGATGGGCACCACGAAGGCCAGCAGACCCAGCACAAGCGCCTTGTTGCGGTTCTGCTTGAAGTCGGCCATGTTCATTTCCAGCCCCGCCAGAAACATGATGTAGTAGAGGCCCACCTTACCGAAAAGTTCGAAACTGCTGTCGCGCGCCAGGATGTTGAACCCGTGCTCGCCGATGACCAGTCCCGCCAGAATCATACCGATGATGTGCGGAATGCGCAGCTTGCTGAGCAGCATGGGGGCAAACAGGATGATAAGCAGCACCAGCAGAAATATCCACGTGGGGTCGGTTATAGGTAGTTCCAAACTGAAGTTGAGCCAATCCATACGCATCACATATTAGGTTTTCATGTGCAAAATAACAAAAAAGTTTTCACTTAGTGTGATGCCATACTGCATTTTGTAGTAAATTTGCACGCGAAAAATTCAAATTTTAACCCATTAATTAAAAAGAAAAGAAAAATGAAAGTAGCTATTGTTGGAGCAAGCGGAGCCGTGGGACAAGAATTCCTGCGGGTGCTCGATGAAAGAAATTTCCCGGTGGACGAATTACTGCTGTTCGGTTCGAAACGCAGTGCAGGTACGAAATACACCTTCCGCGGTAAACAGATCGAGGTCAAACTCTTGCAACACAACGATGACTTTAAAGGTGTGGACATCGCGTTCACTTCCGCAGGCGCAGGCACTTCTAAAGAATTCGCCGAAACCATCACCAAGTACGGAGCCGTGATGATAGACAACTCGAGCGCCTTCCGTATGGATGCCGACGTGCCCCTCGTAGTGCCCGAAGTAAACCCCGCCGACGCCAAAGACCGTCCGCGCGGCATCATCGCCAACCCCAACTGCACCACCATCCAGATGGTCGTTGCACTGAAAG
>OMCT01000124.1_pt1 | contig 63206 bp, 53 predicted proteins | sample 1674301 | NCBI WGS metagenome assembly OMCT01 (sample SAMEA103958158, study PRJEB25191) | human gut metagenome
CATTTTCATTACATGATTTGCGGCTAATGGAGTCAACCTATTTCAGGACAACACAATGAGGGTGGACATGCGTGGTGTGAAGGCTTTTTCCGGCCGGCGAAAGGTGCCCGAAAGCCGGATGCTTGCCGCTCGCGAGCCGTACAAGTGTGGCTCGCGAGCCGTGCAAGTGTGGCTCGTGAGCCGTGCAAGTGTCGTTCGCGAGCCGTGCAAGTGTGGCTGGCGGAGGTTGCCGATGCCGGGAAATTGTACGGAAAGGGAGGGTGGGATGACAATTATTCTTGATGTCGTGCGGGGGATATTGGCAGAAAAGCTCTATCTTTGCATGTTTGAATTTTCTTCCTCCGCCGCTGCGGAGCCGAAGGCTGATAATTTACGGAATTTATGAAAGTAATCAATTTTGCAGAAACCAATTCGGTCATCAACCAGTATGTGGCCGAAATCCGTGACGTGAACATACAGCAGGAGCGCCTGCGCTTCCGTCGCAACATCGAGCGCATCGGCGAACTGATGGCGTACGAGATGAGTAAGGAACTGACCTATTCGGTGAAGCAGGTACAGACGCCGCTGGGGGTGGCCCAGGTCAGTACGCCCGACGACGAACTGGTGGTGGCTACGGTGTTTCGTGCCGGATTGCCCCTGCATCAGGGCTTCCTGAACGTGTTCGACCGTGCGGGCAATGCCTTTGTTTCGGCATACCGTTATTATAAGGATAAGGAATGCCGCGAACTGGATGTGCACATCGAATACATTGCTTCGCCCGACCTGACGGGGAAGACGTTGCTGTTGGTCGATCCCATGCTGGCCACCGGCGAGAGTATGGAACTGGCCTGGAAGGCTTTCTTGTCGAAGGGGACTCCCAAGCGGTTGCTGATAGCCAGCGTGATAGCCAGCCGGCAGGGAGTAGAGCACCTGCAGCAGATTTTTCCCGGCGATGAAGTCAGGTTGTGGTGTGCAGCCATCGACCCCGAGCTGAACGAGCGTTCGTACATCGTGCCGGGTCTGGGCGATGCGGGCGACCTGGCTTATGGCGGGAAGCTGTAGCAGGTGATAAAGGGTGCATCCAAACAGAATATGCGGAATACGGTTTATGCCGTCCCGAACAAGGTGAAGGAACTGTAAGCATGGGTTTCTATTCCCATAGTTCCTCACTTTGTCCGGAGCGGCAGACTGTCTGCATCTTTTTGTTCGGATGTTTTTTTATTCTTCCCGTGTAGCAACCTCCTCACCCAGAACGTGCAGGTCTTCCACGCCCATAACTTCGGTTGAGCATTCGCCCAACCAACCGTTTTCCTGATTGACACCGCAATATATCTTGATGAAGTCCACGCCCGGCAGGTTGACTTTCTGTCCTTTTGAGTTGACTGCCCAGTCGATGTCGATGCAGGCGTCGTCTTTGGCATTCTGTTCGTTGTCGGCATAGCCGTAGCGGAACTTGTAGAGCACGAAGTAAGTGCCTTTGCCGCTTTCGTCGATGCCGTTCTGTGGCAGGCAGGTGCCGTTGAAGGTCAGTTTTTCGCCTTTAAACCATTGCGGGAAGTAGGGCTGGTTGTGATAGTTGTTCTTTACTTTATAACCCGAATTTCCCTGATTGTCTTCCCAGCGGATGTATTGTGCCTTTTCTTCGGCTGTCGAGGGTTCCTTTTCGGGGCGGTAGTAGGTGATCTGGTAATTTTTGTAGGTGTGAACGTCGTTTCCGGCGTTGACGGCCATCTGATACCAGGCTTCGCCCTCGGGATCGTTGTGAGCACTGCCGGCTATTTCGTACCACTCGTCATCATCGGGCATGCCGTTCTTGTTCTTGTCGTAAGCCACCATGATGACACCCGGTTCGCAACTGCCGCCTACGGGAGCATCCGGATTGGGGTTGGCAGCCGAGTAGAAGGCATTGCCCAGCACGCGGAAGTCGCGCAACCCCGGCTTGTTTTCGATGGTGTGGTCGAAACCTACCGTGACGTATCCGCCGAATCCGCCGAGCGAGATCATGCTTCGGTTGCCGTTGCCAATGGCGTCGAGCACTTTCTGGTTCATTTTTTCCTGTGTATCGCCTTCTTCGTACGAGGGCAGGACGTTGGTAAACTGTCCTACGGCAGGCATGAAGTCGAAGACTTTGGTGATGTACGATTTGGCGCCTTCGGGAGTAGTGATGCTACCGTCGCCAAACCCAACTGTTACCTGAAAGGTATAGCTGAAACTGTTTGTTCCTTGGGTTGCAGTCAGTTTCAGTTCGTACTCTCCGGCGTTGGGGAATATGTATTCCAGACGCTTGCTGTTGGACAAGGTTTCGCCGTCCAGTGTCCAGGCGTAGGCGACACCTTCGTCGGACACGCTGTTCACTTCTATTTTGAACAGCTGATCGACTACTGCCTTGAAACCCGATTCGGGTACGTTGACGGTGATGTCGGTCTGCTGAAGCACATATGGTTCCGACTTGTCGCTGCTGCACGATGCAAGACCACCCGATACGAGGAGGGTTGACAGGGTAATGCCCCATACGGATTTACTGAATACATTTTTTTTCATAATACGATTGTTTTTAATAAGTGAATATAGATGAGTTTATTTAAAAGGTTCGGTCGTAAAGGCAAAGTGGGCAGGGATGTCGCCCGTCATCACTTTCCATTTCTTTTTCCCGTCGGGGCTGAAGCAATACAGGTAGCCCGGAGTGACGTAGTTGGTGGCATCGGCCACAAAGATTTCCTTGGTTTCCGGATTTACGGCCACGCCGTAGGGAATTTCTATTTCCTTGTCCGTGCCGTCGGTGATGAAGTTGTGCGAAACGATCTTCTGCCACAACACGTCGTAGATGGCGTATCCGATGCTGTTGCTTTCCGTCACGTAGCTCCACTCCACGCTGGTCATGTAGATGGAGTCGCCGCACAGGTGCATTTCGCTGGCTGCTATGCCTAAGTTGCCGATGACCTGGTCGGTATGGCTGTCGATGACAAACACGTCCGACCCCGTTCCGTAGTAGTCGCCGCGCGAGCTGACGTATATCCGTCCGAAGCGGTCCAGCTCCATGCGGTGCAGGTTGATGGCTACGTCGATGGACTTGGTGACCTGAAACGACTGGAGATCGACTACGGACACCGTGCGGTCGTAGTTGGGATAGCGGTAGCCGCCCGAGTTGGCTACATATAGTTTTCCGTCGGTGATGACCATCTCTTCGGGCTGATAACCGACGATGACTTCGCGCGTGATGCTCAGGCTGGCGGTATCTATTTCGACTACCTTTCCGGGACGGGCGTCAGGGTCGATCTGAACAGGGCCGGCATAGGAGCTGACGTAGGCTTTCCCGTCGTTGAACACAATGTTGCGGCAGTTCAGCACGTCGATGCTGGCAATGTGTTCGGCCGTATGTACGTCCATCACTTCCACGTAGTGCGAACAGTTGATGACGGCATACAGCTTGCTGCCATAGACGGCGATGTCGTTGCCCACATCGCCCAGTTCCTTGACGATGGAAGGGTTGCGCTGGGGATAGATGTTGCGGTTGTACTTCCCGGTGGTGTAGTCGAAGAAGTCGATGCTGGCCTTGTTGCTGCCCATGTTGCCCTCGTTCAGCAGGAAAAAGCCTTTGACGGGGCTGCCGGTATAGGGAGGAGTAATCCATTCTTCTTCCGTGTGCATCATGGGAATGTCGCCGCGGCAAGCCGACAGGCCCAGTATCAGCCAAAGGCTGCCCAACATCAGCCGGATGTTTATCTGTTTGTTATTTGCCATACATATATGATTATTTAGTTTTCTTTTCCTTTAAAACGTATATTGCACGATGGCTTTGAAGTTGATACCTGGCATGGGATAGCACGACACTACTTCGTATTGCTGGTTCAGCAGGTTGTTGACTTCCAGCGTCAGCTTCATGTAACCCGTGCGCAGTGGCAGGTTGCGCGAGACGGAGAAGTCGCTGGTGTACCACGGCAGTTGGTAGTTGACCGGCAGATTGGCTTGCGAAGAATAGCGTTCGCCGGTGTAGATGAAGCTGTAGCTGGCTTCCCACTGCTTCCAGTTCAGGTTGACGGCTGCCGAACCGCTGTGCCAGGGTATGTAGGGTATCTGTCCGCCGTAGTACAGTTTCGACGGGTCGGTAAAGTCCTGTGCCTTCTGATACGTATAATTCATGCGTGTGGTCAGTGTCAGGTCCTGCACCGGCTGCCAGTTGGTCTGCAGGGCGACGTCTATTCCTCTGATTTCCACTTTGCCCAAGTTGACCATGGTCCAGCGGAAGAAGTTGGACGTGGGAGTCGCTACAATCTTGTTCTCTACCTCGTTGTAGTAAACGTCGGCTTGGGCTTCGATGTGCCGTAGCCAGGTATGCTCGAAGTCTTTTCCATACGTGATACCTATATTATATTGGTTGGTATATTCCGGCTTCAGGTTGATGTTGCCTATAAAGGTGTAGTACAGGTCGTTCAGCGTCGGCATGCGGAAGATGCGCTTGTAGAAGGCGCGCAGGTGCAGGTCGTGCTGCCTGAAAGGCTGCCACGAGGCAATGGCTGTGGGTGTCCATTCCATCTTGTTCGAGGCGGCGGTTGTGTCCGAGGCCACGTTGTCGTGGACGAAGGTAGCCAGGATGCTGGCTTGCATCTTCACCCGCCCTAAGTGCAGAGAGGTGGCGGCGGCGGCCAGCACCGTGTGACGGCGCGGATAGACAAAGTCCTTCAGGTCGGCATTCAGCAGATTGAACTGATAGTCGGCCGACAGGCTGACGTCCCACGACGGCAGCAGCGTATAGCGCTGAGCCAGTGACACGTAAGCCTCCTGCTGGCGGTAGTGGTTGTTGATGTACATCAGGGCCTCGTCCTGTCGCGGATCGGCTAAGTAATGCAGGTAGTCGTAGGCATACTTGGCGTTCAGCATCAGGCTGTAGCGTTCGGAGAAGTCCTTGCGGAGCAAGCCTTGTACAAATACGTTGGTATCCCACTGACGGTCTTCGTGCGAGAACTTGTTGCGCACCACGGCACCCGGATAGCCCCGTTCGGAGCGGTAGAGGTAAGCCTTGGCCTTCCACTGTCCTTGCGGCAGCTTGCCGAACCAACCGTTTTCCAACCGCAGGGCATTGACGTCGCCATTGCGCCGGACAGCTGTGGTGTCGTAGCCTTCTTCCACGCGGTAGGTGAATTTATAGCGACCGGTGGTGTACATGTATTCGCCGCTGAGCGACATGTTGACCTTTTCGCTCACCTTCTGTTCCCAAAGCAGGGCGGGATTGACGGTGCCGAAAGAGCCGGTCTTGAAAGTGGCTTTCACCCGATGGGTCTCGTTGTCGTCGAACTTCGGTGTCCGCGACTGCAAGTAGATGGAGCCTGCCGAGCCAAAATCCTTGGCCGGTTGGAAGATGGCGCTTTTCTGTCCGTTGTACAGGGTGACACTTTCCATGTTGTCCAGCGAGAAGCGTCCCAGGTCCACTGTTCCGTTCTGTGCATTGCCCAGTTCGATGCCGTCGTAGAATACGCCGACGTGATTGGTGCCCATGCTGCGTATGTTGACGGTCTTCAGGCCACCCACACCGCCATAGTCTTTGATCTGTATGCCCGAAAAGTATCGCAGGGCATCGGCTACGCTGTGCGAGGCAAGGCGTTGCAACTGTTCTCCCTGAAGCTGCTGTACGGGTATGACCTCTTTGTGGAGGGTACTCGCCGTGATGACAACCTCGTCCAAATGCTGCAAACTGTCAAGCCTGCTTTGTGCACAAAGGGGCGTAATGCTCCCGGCAATACTGCAAGCAAGCATGACAGACAGGATACTGCGTCTGCTCATGTCTTTTTAGTCTCTTGAATGTTTTCTTATGCTTCGTATGGCCTTCCTAACCCCGGAGGTCGGTCAAGTATGAATGATGGCAGGTCTTCTGACTGACTCCCTTGCCGAAACCTTCCCGATGTAGCTGCTACATCAGTGGCATAAGTTTTTTCGGTAAGTTGAAACTGGAGCTTCACAGCAGCGGGACTGTTCGGGACTTTCACCCGATTCCCTTTTAATCCATTCGCCCGGTCGGACGAAACGGAACCAATTCGGGGGCAAAGATAGTGAAAGGCGAGAGCAATACAAAAAAGAAGCAAGCTTATTTTTGCATAGCCGAGCCGTATCCTACTTTATCTAAAGATAGTGAAAGGCGAGAGCAATGAAGGTGTGTCAAATTAAGGAACCGTTTTCCTTTAGACACGGATTACACGGAATTTCGCGGAAAGTTATACTTCTTATAAGTAAGAAGAGAGAGGGAAAAAAGAAATGTCGGGATTCATCACAGATTCACCATTGCAGCGGATAAATGAGAAAAGTCGGGTTGATTGTACAGCCCCTTATCCGGACAAAACGGGTGTCATCTGTGCCGAATCCCGACACGTCTGTTATAGTTATAACGAGGGCGAAGAAGCCGACAGGCTTACTTCACTTCCCATGTATCGTTAGTCAGCAGCAATTCTTCGAAGTTGTGATACTTCTTCTTAGCCGAAACCTCTTCGATCTGCTGGTGTACGGCTTCTTCGTAGGTAGGAGCTTCCACGTCGCGGATCACGCCGAGTGCGATAGGAAAGTCGGGACCTTCCATCAGCGCCAGTTTCAGCTGCAGGGTATTGTCCATGCAGTGTGCGTCGTGCACCAGGATGTCTTTCTCCGTGATGCCGTTTTCACCCAGCTTCACTACCTTCAGACCGAAGCCTTCCTGCATCAGTCCGTATTCGTTGTTTTCACCGAACAGCATGGGTTTGCCATGCTCTAAGTAGATGGCGTTCTTGGCGCGGTCTTCCTTCTTGGCTACAGCGTCGTGCGTACCGTTGTTGAAGATGACGCAGTTCTGCAGAATCTCGCAGACGGCAGCACCTTTATGGTTGTAGGCCGCTTTCAGAATTTCTACCGTACCGGCTGCATCGGTGGCCACGGCGCGGGCAAAGAAGCGTCCGCGTGCGCCGAAGCACAGTTCGGCCGGATGGAAAGGATCTTCTACGGTGCCGTAGGGCGACGACTTGCTGACGAAGCCACGGGGCGAGGTAGGCGAGTACTGTCCTTTGGTCAGACCATAGATGCGGTTGTTCAGCAGAATCATGTTCAGGTCGATGTTGCGGCGTACGGCGTGGATAAAGTGGTTTCCACCAATGGCCAGTCCGTCACCGTCGCCCGAGATCTGCCATACCGTCAGACGGGGATTGGCAACCTTGGCTCCTGTCGAGATGGCGGCCGCACGTCCGTGAATGGTCTGCATGGCGTACGTATTCATATAATAAGGTAAGCGGCTGGAGCAACCGATTCCGGAGATAACCGCAGTTTCCCACGGAGCTACGCCTATTTCTGCCATTGCTTTGTGCAGTGAAGCCAGGAAGAAGTGGTCACCGCAACCCGGACACCAGCGGGGTTGTCCTTTCTTAAAGTCTTTTGCTGTATATTGGTCCATGATATTTTCTCCTCTGTGATTATTGGTTTAAGATGTTAGTGAAGGCTTCTACCAGCTCGGCTACAACGAACGGCTGTCCTTTTACTTCGTTGTACTGGTACGGAGTGAAGTTGTCTATCTTCATGCGCAGGTAGGCGGCAAACTGTCCCAAGTTCTGTTCGGCCACTACAACTTTCTTGTAGCGTTTCAGCACGGCTTCCGTATTCTTGGGCAGCGGGTTCAGATAGCTGAAGTGGGCCAGTGCCACTTTCTTTCCGTTCTTTATCAGTTCTTCCATGGCCGAATAGAGGTGGCCGTAAGTACCTCCGAAGCCCACGATCAACAGGTCGGCATCTTCAGCGCAGCCTTGTACTTCCACGTCGGGTACGGGTATCTTGGCAACCTTTTCAGCACGCAGATGGCACATCAGGTTGTGGTTTTCGGGATCGGTCGAGATGGCTCCCGTATTGCTGTCCTTCTCCAGTCCGCCCAAGATGTGCATGTAGCCTTCCTGTCCGGGGATAGCCCAGTAGCGTACGCCCGTTTCGGGGTTGCGGCGGTAGGGAGTATAGTTGTCTTTCATCTCGGCGGGTGCGTAGGGCGGATTGATGGCGGGATATTCGGCCAGCTTGGGCAGCTTCCAGGCACCGGAGCCGTTGGCTACATATCCGTCGGTCAGCAACACGACGGGCGTCATGTGTTCGAGGGCTATCTTGCTGGCCATGTAGGCAGCGTCGAAGCAGTTGGTCGGCGATGTAGCGGCAATGACCGGCATGGGGCTTTCGCCGTTGCGTCCGAAGAGGGCCTGCAACAGGTCGGTCTGTTCCGACTTGGTGGGCAGACCTGTAGATGGACCACCACGCTGTACGTCGAGCACTACGAGCGGCAGCTCGGTGATGACAGCCAGGTTCATGGCTTCCGACTTCAGGCAGACACCGGGACCCGAGGTAGAGGTAACGGCCAGTGCACCGGCGAATGAAGCTCCGATGGCAGTGGCGCATCCCGAAATCTCGTCCTCGCACTGTACGGTCATCACGCCCAGTGATTTGTGCTTGGACAGTTCGTGCAGCACATCGGTTGCGGGAGTAATGGGGTAGGAGCCGAGGAACAGCTTCAGGCCGGCCTTTTCGGCAGCGGCAATGAATCCGTAAGCTGTAGCCTTGTTTCCGGTGATGTCCATGTATCTGCCCGGAACGGCGGCTTTGCTTTCAATCTTATATGTATGGGCTACGGAAGCATGGGTGTTGTGTCCGTAGTCGTATCCTGCATGAATGACTTTGATGTTGGCTTCGGCCACTTCGGGCTTTTTGGCGAATTTCTCGCGGATGAAGTCCTCGGCAATCTTCAAGTCGCGGTTGAAGAGCCAGCATACGAGGCCCACGGCGAACATGTTGCGGCATTTCAGTATCGACTTGTTATCCATGCCGGTGTCGGCCAGGCAGTCTTTTACCATCTTCGAGATGGGGGCGGCGATGACATCTTGCTTGATGCCCATTTCTTCGATCGGGTTATCGGTCTTGAAGGCGGCTTTTTCCAGGTCGGACTTCTGGAAAGCATCGGTATCAATAATGATACAGGCGGTCGGTTTAGCAAACTTGTATTGGGTTTTCAGTGCGGCGGCGTTCATGGCTACCAGTACGTCGCATTTATCTCCAGGTGTATAGACTTTGTCCGCTCCAATATGTACCTGGAATCCGGATACGCCGGTCAGCGAACCTTGCGGGGCTCGGATGTCTGCCGGATAGTCGGGGAAAGTGCTGATGTCGTTTCCCACCGTAGCCGAAACTGTAGAAAAGATGTTGCCGGCGAGCTGCATACCGTCGCCGGAGTCTCCGGAGAAGCGGACTACCACTTGCTCCAGTTCTTTGACCATCATGTCGTTTGCCATAACTTACGATTTACTTAATCTGTTATTACTAAAAAAAGTCCCTTTTTTGAATTTGCAGGAACGCAAATTTCGCAAAGTTAATCGGATTAACAAAACTTTTTTCGAAAAATCGGCGGAAAGCATTATCTTTGCGCCTACATTTTTCCGCTATATGCAGAATCTATGCAAAAGGTCTTGTAGTTCAACGGATAGAATAGAAGTTTCCTAAACTTTAGATCCGGGTTCGATTCCCGGCGAGACTACTTGAACGATGATTTTTCCCCAGTTAGGAAAAAAACGTTCCCCAGTTGGGGAAAATTAATTTCCTAACTGGGGAATTTTTATTGTGCTGCAGGCTTATTCCTGCTGCTCTCCATCCGTTATCAGCTTGTAGCCTATCCGGGGGATGGTGACCAGTTCTATCCGGCGGTCGTCGGCCAGATATTTCCTGATTCGGGCAATGTAGTTGTTCAGGCTTTGCTCGCTGCTCTCCGTTGTGTATTCGCCCCACAGTTCCTGTGATATCTCTTCGCGGGTGATCACCCGGTTGGGGTTCTGTGCCAGCATCTTCAGCAGTTTGCTTTCGAGCAGGCTCAGCTTCTTTACTTTTTCGTCGCCTTTCAGCAGCAGGTTTTCGTCTGCTTTGAGGCGGAACATGCCTATTTCGATTCCTTTCGGACGGCAGGGGTGGGCAAAACGCTGTATGTAGGCCAGCAGTTCGGCCATTTCGAAGGGTTTCTTCAGGTAGGTAAGGGCTCCTACCTCCAGGGCTTTTACTACGTTGTCGCTTTCCACGTGCGACGATACCACCAGCACAGGCACTTCCGGCGCTATCTGTTTCAGTTCGGGGATGGCGTCGATGCCGTTTTTCGCGCCTATCTCCACGTCCAGCACCACGATGTCCGGCTGCATTTCCGCCGTTACGGTTCGGATGCCTGCCAGCGAAGTCTGGTAGTGTACTTCGTATCCCGCATCTTCTAATGCCAGAGTGACGATGCTGCCCAAGGCAAGGTCATCGTCCACAAACAATACTTTGATTTTGCTCATATAGATAGGAGTTTTGAGTTTATAAGTTTAGTTGACGAGGGAACAAGGCTTCAGGCTACGAGGGGTGGGTGAGTTTTTGAGTTTTTAAGTTTTTGAGTTCTTAAGTTTTTAAGTTTTTAAGTTTTTAAGTTTTTAAGTTTTTGAGTTTTTGAGTTTTTGAGTTTTAGAGTTCTTAAGTTCTAACTTGACAAGGTCTGAAGCCCCTTGTTCCCTTGTTAACTCGTCCCCTCGTCAACTCAACTTAAGAACTCAAAAACTTAAACCCTCACCGGTATGGTAAACGAAAACTCGCTGCCTTTTCCTTCGGCGCTCTTTACGGAAAGCTTTCCTTTGTGCGCGTCGATGATGTATTTCGACTGTGCCAGGCCGATGCCGTATCCTTTGCGGATTCGGTCCGCACCGCGGGGCACCTGATAGAACTGGCGGAACAGCTTTTTCTGATACTGCGGTGCGATGCCCCATCCGTCGTCCTGCACTGCTACTTGCAGCATGCCGTCCGTTGTCTGCAGCGTTACTTTTACGTTCACTCCGTCGTCCGAGTACTTCAGGGCATTCTCCACCAAGTTTCGGATGACATTTTCTATATACATGCCGTCGGCCACGACCTTCATGTTCTCCGGCAGTCGGTTTTCTATCTCGATGGTGTGCGGTTTGGTGCGGTAGAGGGCATCCATGCTGTTTTTCACTATTTCTGCCAGATGTGGGATGTCCGTTTCCTCCTTTTTCAGTATCAGCCGCTTCCTGTCCTTGCGTACGGTGACTAAGAGCGATTCGATGTTGCATACCAAGTGTCTCACTTCCGCCCGGCTGATTTCCACCGCTTTCTTTTTCGCCGCATTGGCTTCGGTAGATTCCAGCCAACTCAAGGTGGTTACTACGCTGTTCAGCGGAGCTTTCAGGTCGTGTATGGTGCCGTTGATGGTGTCTTCACGCTGTTGCAGCAATGTGTCTTTGCGGCGGATGACGAGGAGGTGATAAGCTACACAACCTACTACGAACACCATTAATATCAACGACAGAATAAGTGGCCAGATTTGCTGCCCGATAAAAGGCAGTAAAGGGATGTTCGCTTTTAGCTGTAGGTATTGTAAGCCTTTGTTTCCGATGGACAGGAGTTCGGAGGTATAGTTTGGATGCTTGCACCGCCCGATGGAGTCTATTCTTTCTTTATCTTTATTATATAAGGAAAAAGAATAGTTGAACTGTTTCTGATTGGCTTCTGCAAAAATACTATCCAAAACCGGAAGTTGTACAGGATACCCTTTTTCAAATAGTTCGTCTTGTTGCATTTGGGAAATAAGTTCCATTGCTGTATTCGCGACCCCCCTCTTTCTGGCATCATCTACATTATATATCGGCTGTTTCCGAGGTAAAGGGTGTAGGCGGGTCAAACTATCTATCTCCTGTGGAGTCATTTCTTCCATGGACTTTACCAAAAGGTACTGCCCTTTCATAGGAACTCTTCCTTTAGATTTCACATCTCGTATATGCCATTCTTTGTCAATGCCAATGTGAAGCTGTTCATTTATCCGTACTATATTTTCATCCATATAACGATTGTATAAGCTTATTACATAAAACGTTTGTAACAAGCCTATTGCGAATACTGCTGCAAGGGTGATGTAATAATACCTCTTCATAATTATAATCAAGATAGTGCGCAAAGATAATCAAATTGCCTTGAATTTATTATAAAATGATTATCCAATTATTATCAATCACCTCAGTTGAAACCATTTACTTTGCAACGTCAGAATCAATGAAAAATAGAATTCTTTATGATGTCGTTGGAAATAGATAATTCATATCGGTTGTTTTTTGAATGGACTGTAATTCTGGTATGCTATTTTTTAATGATAGCCAAACTGATTATTGCGCTTAAGCGTCGTAAATATGGTGCTGCAAAGGTACAATTACTATTGTTGCTGATTGCAACTGTAATTGTAGCAGGTATTTTTTATTCATATCCCTAATCCTATCTGCAATGAACAAGTTATTTTTTACATCCCTGTTTTTGTTGTTTTCGTCTTTATCATTCTTCGGACAGAAAAGAGATTATCTGGCTGAAATGTATGCAAACCATCATGGAATAGCTCAAAAAGCAGGTACAAACAATCTGCTGAAAGAATTTATAAAACCTTACGGAAAAAAAGGAGAGGTCTTTGCTATCCTTTTTGCGCCTCAAGCCTGTCCGCGATGTGAAGTGGACATACCTTATGTGTTGGAAAATCTTCCTAAAATAAAACCTCAGGCCGAACTTGTGATTATAGCAGCCTACCACGACTCCATTTTGGCCAAACAATACATCGAAAAGAAGTTTAAAGCTCCTAATGTCATTATAGACACTGAAGGTATGCATGAAAAAATATTCCACTACCGCACCGGTCGGCTTGCCGTGACTTATATGTTGCAGATTGATGCCGAACAGGGCCGATTGATGTGTGGAGGCGATACACCCAACATGAGTGAGGGCTTTTTGTCTCAGTTTTGCAACAATACATCGTATTGTTCTTATGCCGAGATTGCCTCCGGAGGAGTTGAAGAAGTTGAATCTGAACCGGCACAGCGACTGGCTAACGGTACTTATGCTTCCGTGTTGATAGAAACGGACAATAGTTTCAATGTATCCAGCATTACGGAATTGCCTGATTGGTATGGAAACTCGTTCATCTATTCCGATGAACTGTCTTCTTCGGTACTACTGTTCAGTGTCGATAAGGATACGGCTCGCCTGAGTAGGAAGATCATTCCGACTGAAGTTCAGAAAACAGCATTTGTGAACATACCCCGGAAACAGTATGAAGAAATGGAGAGGCAGGGGCAGGTGTTTATCATGGCCAATTGTTGTGCCCTTAACCCTTCGGGCAAACAAGCCATAGCCTCTTTCTCTTTGCCCGACCTGTCTATGGAGAACGACACGACTATCGCTTATTACAACAAGGCCGTGCTGCTCTATGCAGATGCCGGTTCCGACACCTGTCAAATGTCTGCTTTCGACTTCGAACATGAAGCGTCTCCACTATACATGTACACACATGCCAGCCGTATCATGCCTGTAAGTAAAACGCTCGTTATGTTTGGATGCAGGAAAGGATTTCCAACCTGTAGCACCGGCGAAGAGTGTAAAAACGATAAAGAACAAGATATCTTCATGCGGGAGTTTTATGACAATTCACCATTCCTGGCCATTTTCGACAGGACAAGCGGCAAACGAACCAAACGCTTTGGACGATTACCGGACGTTTTCCGTAAAAGTATGACCGGTTACTATTTTACGCTACCCATCGCCGCTACCTATCAAGACTTGTTGGCATACAGTGACGGTTGTTCAGGGAAATTGTGGCTGACCGATAAGTTTGGGGAAGGTCGTCAGCAGGAATTTGATTTGTTTCATGTGGATATTCCCGATTCGGTTTTAGCAATAGCAGCTCCCTTGCGATATACAGACAGTTATTTCGAACCCTTTATAGCTATATTCCATCAGTATATAGAGATGATAAAGCTCGACAAGCAAGGAATACATTGCCTGATACGAAATGGGAAGTCGGCGGTCAAAAAAGAGAATGATCAGTACGAGTATCGTTTATTGGACTACAATGGTAAGATGGAAAAAAGTTTCAATATAAAGCTGGAGGAAGGAGATGAAATGCTTGCTATCAGTTTAGGCAAAGACAAGGAAGGAAATGTTTTTCCGTATTATGTATGTAAAAACAATGCCCGTTTTTATCTGAAATTGCCGGAACGGAAATGAAAAATTGGCTGAAATCCTGGATGTCAAACGGATAAAGGTACGTTGTTTTGACGATATGGGACTGTAGGGATTTTACGATTGAATCATTAACCTCTATGAATATCTGGTCGGACGGAGAAAGGCAGAAATGCCTGTTGTGAAACACTTGCACGGCTCGCGAGCCACACTTGTACCGCTCGCGAGCCGTGCAAGCATTCCACAGGAGCCATGCAAGTGTTGCTCTTTGCGAGCGCGTCCCCCTCTATCCTTCACCTTCTCTCCATAAAAAGCTCTGTGAAACTCTGTGTCTTCTGTGGTGCCCTTCTTTCACCTTTCAACATAACAGTCTGTTCATCATTGGTTTGCGTTGAAACGTGAAGTTGAAAACGATTTGTTGAACGCGTTTGGCCGAAACGGTTTGGCAGGCAGGATATTTGTCGTATCTTTGCCTGCATACAAACACATAAAAACACAAAATAGACAATGAAAACAGCAAAGAATCTGATCAGCCATGTCCGGAACCTGTTGACGGGCGTACACCGCTCCGCCCCCTCCCGCCGCCGGACACAATCGTACGAACACGTATTGGAATACCTGCAACACTTCTGCTCCACGCTGCCCGCCGGGACAGAACTTGTCTTTCTGCTGAACGGCCGGAATGGGGAAGTGCGCTGGAGAGAACGCACGGCAAGGCTTGAACCGACCCCAAACGAAGCTGAGTATACGGAACAACCTGCCGCCGCCGAAGCGGTGCATCAGGAATTTGCCACCGCTGCCGCCGAAGTTCCTTCCGCCTCCGTTACCACGGACGGGAAGCCTTCGAAGCAGCAACAGACCATGCAGAAACTGCTGCGTTTCCTGCGCCTGCGCTATGCCTTCCGCTACAACTGCCTGACGGAGCAGACCGAATGCGCCCTGCGCGACGCCTCTGCAGCCGGCGAACACCACCTTATATATAAGCCTGTGGACAATCGCCTGCTGAACGGCATTGCGCTGGCGGCCATCGCCGAAGGCATCGACTGCTGGGACCGCGACGTGCGCCGCTACGTGGAGTCGGACAACGTGCCCGGTTACCATCCCTTTGCCCGCTACTTCGACACGTTGCCCGCCTGGGACGGTCGCGACCGGGTGACGCCTCTGGCTGCCCGGGTATCGGACAATCCGCTGTGGGTACGCTCGTTCCATCGCTGGATGCTGGCTCTGACAGCAGGCTGGATGGGGCACGACACGGGCGGCAAACGTGCTAACAGCGTGGCGCCCATCCTGGTAAGCCCCGTGCAGGGAATGGGCAAATCGACCTTCTGCCGCCTGCTGATGCCCGTCGAACTGCGCCGCTACTTCACCGAAAGCTTCGACCTGAGCAACCCCACTGCTGCCGAGAACAAGCTGGCCTCCTTCGGACTCATCAATTTAGACGAGTTCGACAAGCTGCCTGCCACCCGCATGCCGCAACTGAAGAACCTGATGCAGATGGAGAACCTGAATCTGCGCCGTGCCTACCGCCGCAGTACCGAACCGTTGGAGCGCATCGCTTCGTTCATCGGTACGAGCAACCGCCGCGACCTGCTGACGGACGCTTCGGGCAGCCGACGCTTCATCTGCGTGGAGGTGGAGCACGAAATAGACTGCACCACGCCAGTGGAGCATGCCCAGCTTTATGCCCAGCTGAAGCACGAACTGCAGCAGGGTGAACGCTGCTGGTTCAGTAAGCGCGAGGAAGCGGAGATACAGGCAGCGAATCAGGCCTTCTATCGTGTGACGCCTGCCGAAGAGGTGCTGGGAGCCAACTTCCAGTTTGCCCGGCCGGGTGAGCAGGGAGCGCGCGTCATGTCCGCCGCCGCCCTTTACGCCGCCCTGAAGCAGCAGAACCCGTCTGCCTTGGCGGGCTACAGTTGTTTAGCCTTCAGCCGCTTGCTGGCACAGTTGGGTCGCCGCGTGCATACACGCTACGGCAACGGCTATTGGGTGAAGGAAAGCCGGATGCAGGAGGGGGAAGGAATGGATAAATAATGTAATATCATTTGCTGAGCATATCGGTATTAGGTCATAAAAAAAGAGGATGCATCCATTTGCGGATACATCCTCTGTATAGGGAACTTAGTCTTTTGTTTTTAGCCCTTAAGCTGAAGAGTCTTTTGCAACTCATCAACTTAAGAACTTAAAAACTCAGAAACTTATTTTTCTGCGACTACTTCTTCGTTTTTCTTCTTCAACAGCATGAAGGCGATAGGAGAAGCGACGAAGAGTGAAGACAGTGTACCGAATACAACACCCAGAATCATGGCGAAGGCGAAGCTGCGGATAGAGTCACCACCGAGGATGAAGATACACAGCAACACGATCAAGGTACTCAGTGACGTATTGATGGTACGTGCCAGTGTCGTGTTCAGTGAGTCGTTGAACAGAGTCAGCTTGTCACGCTTCGGATAGAGACCGAAGAACTCGCGTACACGGTCGAAGATAACCACCTTATCGTTGATAGAGTAACCGATAGCCGTCAGGATGGCACCGATGAATGTCTGGTCGATTTCGAGCGAGAACGGCAGGATGCCCCAGAAGATGGAGTATGCACCCAGGATGACGATGGTATCGCAAGCCAGAGCTGCTACGGAACCGATACTGTAAGCGATGTTACGGAAGCGGAGCAGGATGTACAGACCGATGGCGATCAGAGCCAGTACAACAGACCAGATAGCTGATACCTTGATGTCGTCGGCGATGCTCGGACCTACCTTCTGCGAACTGATGATACTGCCGCCGGTGTGGTTCTCGCGGTCGATGAATGTTTCCAGCGAGATGTTCTGAGTGAGCAGCGGTTTCAGAGTCTCGTACAGGTAAGCCTCGATTTCGGAGTCAACGTTGCTGCCTTCTTCCTCGATGCGGTAGTTGGTACTGATACGTACGGTCTTGCCGTCGGTACCGATGGCGATAACGCTTACGTTGGCATCACCGAACTTGCTCGAGATGAGCTCGCGCACCTGTTCCGGCTCTACCTGCTGTTCGAACTGTACCTTGAAGTTACGTCCACCGGTGAAGTCGATGCTCTGGCTCAAACCGCGTGTCAGCAGGAAGCCGAGGCAAACCACGATAACGATGAGCGTTGTAGTCATCCATACTTTTCTGCGACCCATGAAGTCGAAGTGAGTATTGGTCATGAGGTTCTTGGAGATTCCGGTGCAGAATGTCAGGTTCAGCAACTTATCCTTATTCATGAAGTGTTCGTAGAACAGACGGGTCATGAATACGGCAGTGAAGAACGAAATCAGGATACCGATGATCAATGTGGTGGCAAAACCACGGATAGGACCTGTACCGAAGTTGAACAGGATGATACCGGTGATGATAGATGTCAAGTTAGAGTCGAAGATGGCCGAGAAGGCATTCGAATAACCATCAGCCAAGGCTTTCTTTACACCCTTGCCTGCGCGAAGCTCTTCCTTGGTACGTTCGTAGATCAACACATTGGCATCCACGGCCATACCTAATGACAGCACCATACCGGCGATACCGGACATCGTCAGTGCGGCCTGGAAGGACGAAAGGATACCCAGAGTGAAGAACAGGTTCAGGATGAGGGCGCCGTTGGCAACCATACCGGGGATGAAACCATACATGGAGCACATGTAGATCATCAGCAGCACGAGAGCCACAATGAACGAAATGATACCGGCGTTGATAGAAGCCTGACCGAGTGACGGACCTACGATGTCTTCCTGAACGATGTGGGCCGGAGCCGGCATCTTACCGGATTTCAATACGTTGGCCAAGTCTTTGGTCTCATCGGGAGTGAAGTGACCGGTGATGACTGAGTTACCGCCCGTAATCTCGTTCATTACATTCGGAGCAGAATATACATAACCATCCAGTACGATGGCGATGCTGCGGTTGATGTTCTGCTTGGTCAGCTGTGCCCAGCGGCGTGCACCGTCAGTATTCATCGACATGCTTACGCACGGTTTGCCATATTGGTCATAGTCGTCTTTGGCATCTACAATCACGTCACCTTCCATGGCGGCACGGCCGTTACGCTCGGTTGACTTGATGGCGTAGAGTTCGAAAGTCTGTGCTTTCGGGTCGAAGGCTGCAGCAGCAACACCCCACTTCAGGCGAAGGTCTTTGGGCAGCTCTGACAGAACTTCGGGCATGGACAGGTATTTGTTGACCTCGGCAGTATCCTTATAGTTGGCATAGCCTACTACCGGACCACCGTTGGGGTTCACCTGCAGGATGGCCAGCAATGGATGCTCTTTCTTGAGTTGCTCCAGATCGGCAGCCTGTGACTTGCTTTCGCCCTTCAGAGCAGCGGCAAGGCTGTCGGCGGTGCTGGTAGCCTGAGCTACGGCAGGAGCTTCGGTTGCAACCGTATCAACGGCAGTGCTGTCGGCTGTTGCTTCGGAGTTCAGTAAGGCACGCAGTTTGTTGTCGGCCGATTGCAGGTAGGGAGCTACTTCACTGGCATTGTAAGTTTCCCAGAATTCCAGGTTGGCAGAACCTTGCAACAATTTTCTTACACGTTCGGGCTCCTTGATACCGGGCAGCTCGACCATGATGCGGCCCATCTTGTCTTCCAGACTTTGGATGTTGGGCTGAACGACACCGAAACGGTCGATACGTGTACGGAGCACGTTGTATGAGTTATCGACTGCGGCTTTAACTTCTTCGCGCAGAACCTTCTCGACTTCTGCATCCGAAGATTTCTGGTTGACTTTGTCTTTTAACTGTTGGGTTGCGAACAATTGTGCAAGCGGCTGGTTGGGAGCAAGCTTGTGATACTCGCGGATGAACAGCGTGATAACGTCGTCTTGGCTTGTAGTAGCCTGTTTGGCGGCAGTTGACAATGCCTGGTTGAACGCTTCGTCGGTCTTGTTGTCTGCCAATGTCTTGATGACATCGGGTACGGAAACTTCGAGGATGACGTTCATACCACCCTTCAAGTCCAGACCGAGACTGATTTCCATCTCACGACAATCTTTCAGAGTCCAGTTGCCAAACCACACTTTCTCGTTCGCTAAAGAATCTAAGTAGTCCTGCTCTACTTTTTCGTCTCCTTTTGCATACTCCTTAGCCTTGTTGGTATAGTAGCGAGTTACAAAAGAAAAGGATAAGTAGAACACGCAGACCAGTGTGAGTAAGATGGCAAAAACCCTTACAAATCCTTTGTTTTGCATGTTACTTTTAGTTTATTATGATTACTTTATTTAATTAATTCTAACGTGTATAAGGCTGCAAATATAGCTTTTTTTTCACATTTGGAAGTAAAAGGAACTCAAATATTTGCATATTATTTCATTCCGCGGTTTTTTAACATCGGTTCCAGTTGGGGCTCGGCTCCGCGGAAATTCCTGTAAAGAGTCATGGCGTCTTCACTGTCGCCTTTCTCCAGAATGTTGTGACGGAACAGGTCGGCCGTGTGACGGTCGAAGATGCCGTTTTCCTTGAAGGCTTCGAAAGCGTCGTTGTCGAGCACGTTGGCCCAAAGGTAACTGTAATAGCCTGCCGCATAGCCGCCGATGATGTGGCTGAAGTAGGTAGTGCGGTAGCGTGGAGCTATTTCGGGGATCAGTCCCAGACGATCCATGGCTTCTTTCTCGAAGGCTATTACGTCTAAACCTGTGGTGTCGGTCAGGTTGTGCAGGTTCATGTCGAGAATGGCGGCAGCCAGCAGTTCGGTGGTCATGAATCCCTGGTTGAAAGTCTTTTGGTTGAGGATCTTTTCGATCAGTTCGTCAGGAATTGTTTCGCCGGTCTGGTAATGCTTGGCGTACATCTTCAGTACTTCGGGTTCGGTAGCCCAGTGTTCATTGATTTGTGAGGGCAGTTCTACGAAGTCGCGTACGACGTTCGTGCCCGATGTTCCCTTGTATTGGCACTTGGTAAGCAGGCCGTGCAAGGCGTGCCCGAATTCGTGGAACAGGGTTTCTACTTCGTCGATGGTGAGCAGGGAGGGAGTGTCGCCTACAGGTTTGGTGAAGCTGGCCACGTTGCAAACCAACGGACGGATGTCGCCCTGCTGTTCGCGGTAGTTGCTCATCCACGCACCGCCGCTTTTGCCTGCACGCGGGAAGTAGTCGGTATAGAAGATGCCTAATTGCGAACCGTCGGCGTCTTTCACTTCGAACACTTTAACGTCTGGGTTATAGACAGGAATGCTGTCCATTGGCGTAAGGATGATGCCATACAGCTTGTTGGCTACGGCGAAGGCACCTTCGCGCACGTTTTCAAGCTTGAAGTAGGGTTTGATTTGTTCTTCTTCGAGGTTGTACTTCTCTTTACGCAGCTTCTCGGTGTAGTACCACCAGTCCCAGGCCTCCAGCTTTTCGCCTTTGTTTTCGCGATCCATCAGCTTTTGCAGTTCTGCAGCTTCGGCCTTCGCTTTGGGCAGGGCATACTGCCACAGGTTGTTCAGGAAGTCCATGACGGTCTTCGAGTCCTTGGCCATGGTATTGTCGAGTACGAAGTTGGAGTAGCAGTCATATCCCAGCAGGCGGGCTTTTTCGAGGCGCAGGCTGACGATTTCGGTGATGATTTTCTTGTTGTCGTTCTTGTCGTTGTTGTTGCCGCGCTGGATGTAGGCTTTATATACCTTTTCGCGCAACGGGCGGTTGGCCGAGTATTGCAGGAAGGGCAGGCGGCTGGAGTTGTGCAGGGTAAACAACCATTTGCCTTCCTGTCCGGCTGCTTTGGCTTCGGCTGCGGCGCTCTGACGGAACCATTCGGGCAGTCCGGCCAGGTCTTCTTCTTTATCGACAAACAGTTTGAATTCGTTGTTTTCGTTCAGGATGTTCTTGTCGAAACGGATGCCGAGGGTGGATAGCTGTTTGTTGATTTCGCGCAGACGGGCCTGTTTGTCGGCCGGCAGGTTGGCACCCGAGCGAACGAAGTTCTTATAGGTCTTCTCTAACAGGCGTTGCTGTTCGGTCGTCAGCCCGAGGCTGTCCTTTTGCTGATAGACGGCTTTTATTTTGGCAAACAGGGCCTGGTTGAGCAGGATGTTGTCGCTGTGGTCGGACATGACGGGAGCCAGCTTCATGGACAGGGCTGTGAGGTCGTCGGTGGTTTCGGCTTCGGTCAGGTTGTAGAATACGCCTCCCACACGGTCGAGGATGGGCGAACTGTTGTCGAAGGCAGCAATGACGTTATCGAAAGTGGGAGCTTCGGCATTGTCGATGATGGCTTGGATGTTGGCATTTTGTTCGTCGATGCCCTTCATGAAAGCGGGTTCGTAATGTTCCAGTTTGATCTGGTCGAACGGCGGAACCCCGTAAGGGGTCTGAAACTCGGTAAGGAACGGATTGGTTTCCGTTTGGGTAGCACAGGAGTACATCATACAACTTGCGGCTAAGATTAGAATACTTTTTTTTATCATGGTATTAAGAATTTATGAGTCAATATTGGGGATTGTCTTTTTCCGCGGTTACTCTTTTCTGGCAATGTAGCACCAGATGGGGTAGTGGTCGGACTCTTTTATCGAGCGGTCCACCGTGCAGTTGTAGCTTTGCAGGTTTCGGCTCAGCAATATGTTGTCAATACGGAAGTAGAACTTGTTCTGGTTGTACGAGATGCCTAATCCACGCCCCGACTGGGTGAAAGCGTCGGTCAGGTCTTGTCCGATCATGCGATGGGCGTAGGAGATGGGCGTGTCGTTGAAGTCGCCGCATACTACGATGTACGGATGTTTGGAGCGGGTGATGGCACGGGCTATGCTGTCGGCCTGTGGGGCACGGATGGCGGAAGCTTCGGCCAACTTGCGGATGAGCAGACGCAGACCGCTTTTTACCTTTTCCTTTTGGGGATCTTTCAGCATGCTTTCGTACACTACCTTGTCTTCCTTGGTCAGTTTGTTCGATTCCAGGTGGTTGTTGATCAGGGTCAGCGTGTCTTTTCCCATCTTTATTTCGTAGATGACGGAACCGTTGTAGCTACTCTTATAGTTTAACGGCTGTGCGGAGAGGATGGGGTATCTGGAGTAGCAGGCCATTTTGTTGGTCGAGCCTTTGCCCTCGCCCACCGTATGAATGCGGTGATAGGGATAGGCTTTCAGAGCCTGTTCCACATCTTTTTGAGTGAGATGATTTTTCGATGTCGATGTGGCATACTCTTGCAGGCACAGAATGTCGGCATCGCTTTCCTTTAGGTAATCGAGGATGGGATTCCGTCCGTCGGTTTTAGCGGTGCCGTCGAATCCCATAATATTGTACGAGAGGACTTTGAAACAACTGTCGGGCAGATGGTCGGTACGCCAGTTGACGGGGCAGTAGGTGTGCAACTGCGAAAAGCATAGCACGAACCCCGCCAGCGGCACCAATGCCAGTTTGTAGCGTTGGATGATGAGCCAGAAGAGAAGGAAGCCGCCATTGACAAGTGCAAATATCGGGAAGGTCAGTCCGAAGCAGGACTGTACGGGATGTAGTTCCGGATTGATGTACGGACTGTAGGCGGCTAACAGCAGGAGTGCGGTGAAGAGCACGTTGGCCGCCGGAATCAGAAATACTACAAAGTAACCGAGATGTTTCACTTGTTTCAGTTAATAATGGATGTTCTTTTAGGGGGGTGAAGAAACGGTGGTTTTTATCGTTTACTGGCATCGAACAGGCTTTTCTTCTCGTCCGATGTCAGGCTTTCGTAACCCGATTTTTTCAATTTGTCGAGTATGCGGTCTATTTCGTCCGACTGTGCCTTTTTGCGGGCGTTGTACTCGTAGTCGCTTTTTCGATTGGCACCGTAGTGAACCTTCATTTTGGGTTTGCGCGGCTTGAGGCTGAACAGCGAACTGACGGCATCGAGCACCTTGTTGATCCAGGCGGTGGCATCGGTGCCTTTGCTGAGTCCGGCTGCAAACCAAAGTCCGGCCAAAGCACCACCCAAGTGTGCGATGTGACCTCCTGCATTGCTCGAAGTGATGAACAGCAGGTCGGTACCGATGACGATCAGTGCCAGGTATTTCAGGCGGATGGTTCCGAAAAGCAGCAGGCGGATGGGATAGTTGGGCTCGCGATAGGCCGTAGCCGTTACGATGGCGAGCACTGAGGCCGAGGCACCCAGCATGAAGGAATAATCGACCATGGGGCGGAAGTAGGGGAAGATGTTGTAGGCAGCCATGTAGAGGATGCCGCCGCAAATGCCTCCCAGCAGATAGACGCCACGAAGGTGCTTGGCCGAAAAGAATTGCAGGAACAGTGCTCCGAACCAGTAGAGCCACAGCATGTTGAACAGGATGTGCAGGAGTCCTGCGTGCATGAACATATAGGTCAGGATGGACCACGGCTGTACGACGAAGCGTGCAGGAGAGGCCGGGAGTTCGAACCACTCGAAGATGCCGGTCAGGCTGCGGTTGAATAGCTGCACGACGACTTCGCACAATGTGGTCAGTACGAATACGGCCACATTAATATATATAAGCCGGATATAAATGTTCCCTCTGCGGAAGGTTTCTTTCAAATCATTGATAATAGTAGCCATTTCTTCTGTTCTTTCTTCTCCAATACATTATTAATATAAAGCCGAATATCATGCCGCCGAGGTGTGCAAAGTGTGCGACGTTGTCGCTTGCATTGTTGGCCAGTCCTGACCAGAGTTCGATGAGGGCATATCCGGCTACGAAATATTTGGCTTTGATGGGGAAAGGCAGGGGGAAGATAAACATCTGCTGATTGGGAAACAGCATGCCGAAACCCAACAGGATGGCATATACAGCCCCCGATGCGCCTACGGTCGAGGCATTCAGCGTCAGGTTCAAGTCGGCCATGGCAGGATTGACGAAGTTCATGTTGCGGCTCAGCGCTTTGGCTCCTTCGCTGAATACGCCTTCGATGGCGTCGGGTGTCATGCCCGACTCTAACGTAATGAAACGGATGCCCGTGACCAGTTCCTGAATGAGTCCGGCTCCGATGCCGCACAGCAGATAGTAGAACAGGAAACGTCTCGGACCCCATACCTGCTCCAAGATGCGGCCGAACATCCAAACGGCGAACATATTGAAAAACAAGTGGGCGAATCCGCCGTGCATGAACATGTAGGTGATGAGCTGGGCAGCGTTGAAATTGTCAGCCAAAATGAAGTGGAGGCCCAAATATTTGTTCAAATCTATATTGTAGCTTTGGGCGACGATGGTGCCAAGAAACATCAGTACGTTGATGATGAGAAGGTTCTTGGTGACGGTTGGTATATTGTTCATATTCTGTTTTTTCGTTCTGTGAGTTGCAAAAATACGAATAATTTCTGTTCTATAACAGAAAATAGGATGAGTATTCTTTGTTTTTCTTGAAAATCCAATCTTTTTTTAGTGTTTTTATTTGATATTCAGAAATATTACTCTATTTTTGTAGATACCTGATTTAGTGGAGATAATAACTGTTGTATAACATACCTATTAAATTCGATCATTATGAATAAAGCAGAACTTATCAGTGCAATGGCGGCTGAATCGGGCTTGACAAAGGCCGATTGCCAGAAAGCGTTGGATGCATTTGTAGCATCGGTGACTAAAACGTTGAAAGAAGGCGGAAAGGTTTCGTTGGTGGGCTTCGGTACCTTTTCGGTTATGACCAGGGCTGAGCGCGTCGGCATTAATCCTACTACGAAAGAAAAGATTAGGATTCCGGCGAAAAAGACAGCGAAATTCAAACCCGGCAACGAGTTGGCTATTGAATAAGCTGGTCGCAGATCAACGACGAGGAGACGTGTCAGAAGAAAAAATACATCGGAGGAGGCATTCGCAGGTATTGCGGCCAAGGCCGGTCGAAAGGTTTCTTTTGGCACGTCTCCTCGTTCAGGGGGCTTCTTTCCGGTCGGTTTTGCTTTCCTCCGGGCAGATCGCTTCTTTGTCCCGACAAGGCATGTCCTTTCCCTCGGCATGTAGAGGGCTTGCAAGGGGAGCGGCTTATGCCGTTTTGCGGGTAATTTTTACTTTTCGATAAAAGAGAAGTTTGTACCTTTCCATGCTTTTATGTACTTTTGCGCCAGGAAAATACATTATAAGTCATGAATATAGAACAGAAACTGGTGTCGTCCGTGGTTAGCGGACTGAAAGCTCTGTACGGACAGGACGTTCCTGCCGCGCAGGTACAATTGCAAAAGACCAAGAAAGAATTTGAAGGCCATCTCACGCTGGTGGTGTTTCCGTTCCTGCGCATGTCCAGAAAAGGACCCGAGCAGACCGCACAGGAAATCGGCGAATACCTGAAGGCAAACGAGCCTTCGGTGGCTGCATTCAACGTGATCAAGGGTTTCCTGAACCTGACCATCGCTTCGTCGGCATGGATCGAACTGCTGAACGGCATTCATACAGATAAGCAGTATGGCATTACGGCTGCCGACGAACACTCGCCGCTGGTGATGATCGAATATTCGTCGCCCAACACCAACAAGCCCCTTCATCTGGGGCACGTGCGCAACAACCTGTTGGGCAATGCGCTGGCCAACATCATTGCTGCCAATGGCAACCGCGTGGTGAAGACCAACATCGTGAACGACCGTGGTATCCACATCTGCAAGTCGATGCTGGCGTGGCTGAAGTATGGCAACGGCGAGACACCCGAATCGAGCGGCAAGAAAGGCGACCATCTGATTGGTGACTACTACGTAGCTTTCGACAAACACTTCAAAGCCGAAGTGAAGGAACTGATGGCCAAATATATGGCCGAGGGCATGAGCGAAGAAGAAGCCAAGACAAAGGCCGAAGCCGAATCGCCTTTGATGAAGGAAGCCCGCGAAATGCTGGTGAAGTGGGAGGCTGGCGACCCCGAGGTACGCGCCTTGTGGAAAAAGATGAACGACTGGGTATATGCCGGATTTGATGAAACCTATAAGATGATGGGCGTAACCTTCGACAAGATATATTACGAGTCGAATACCTACCTGGAGGGTAAGAAGAAGGTACTTGAAGGACTGGAGAAGGGACTCTTCTACCGCAAGGAAGACGGCTCCGTATGGGCCGACCTCACCAAGGAAGGACTTGACCAGAAGCTGTTGCTCCGTGCCGACGGTACGTCTGTTTACATGACGCAGGACATTGGTACCGCCGAACAGCGTTTTGCCGACTATCCCATCGACAAGATGATTTATGTAGTGGGCAACGAACAGAACTACCACTTCCAGGTGCTGTCCATCCTGCTCGACCGTCTGGGCTTTGAGTGGGGCAAGAGCTTGGTTCACTTCTCTTACGGTATGGTGGAACTGCCCGAAGGAAAGATGAAGAGCCGCGAAGGTACCGTAGTCGATGCCGACGACCTGATGGAAGAAATGATCAATACGGCCAAGGAAACAAGCAACGAACTGGGCAAGCTCGACGGATTGACACAGGCAGAAGCCGATGACATTGCCCGCATTGTCGGTCTGGGTGCCTTAAAATATTTCATCCTGAAAGTCGATGCCCGTAAGAACATGACTTTCAATCCGAAAGAATCAATCGACTTCAACGGAAACACAGGTCCGTTCATTCAATACACGTATGCCCGTATTCAGTCGGTACTGCGCAAGGCGAAGGAAGCCGGCATCACGGTTCCCGAACAGCTGCATGCCGGCATCGAGTTGAGCGAGAAGGAAGAAGGGCTGATTCAGATGGTAGCCGACTTTGCTGCGGTAGTGAAGCAAGCCGGTACGGACTACAGTCCTTCCATTATAGCCAATTACTGCTACGATTTGGTGAAGGAATACAACCAGTTCTACCACGACTTCAGCATCTTGCGCGAGGAGAATATGGATGTCAAGGTGTTCCGTCTGGCATTGTCAGAGAATGTAGCCAAGGTGGTTCGCCTGGGCATGGGGCTGCTGGGCATCGAGGTGCCGGAACGCATGTAAGCCAAAGCCTGTCAAGACTAAAAATCGCATCAGCATATATGCTTTGATTTTGAGGGGGTGTCAAAACAAAGTCTTTTGAAACTCTCCTCCTTCTGGAAGGAGGAGTACCCGAAGGGGGAGGTGGTAGGTGAAAACATAAAGTGTTAATATACAGCGTGTCGTAAAACCTACCACCCCGCCCGTTGGGCACCCCTCCTTCCAGAAGGAGGGGAGTCAGATACTATAAACTTAGTTTTGACACACCTTCAATTTTTTTTTTTGCATACTTGGCTTGGTGAACCTTTCAACGTAAAATGCTTATTATGAGCTGTTTGCGTTGAAAGGTGCTTCCCGTATCAAATATACGGATGGTGTGAAGGGTCTCCTTCAAAGTGCCCTGTGCCTTCTGTGGTGAAACAAAATTCGACATCGGGCTTCGCCGTACCATTTGCGATGAAACAATTTTCAACACAGCAAGTATGGTGAAAGCTTACGTGAAACTTCATCTTTCACCGTATCTTGCAGAGTGTCAATCGGAAAACGTCCGATGAAGGCGTGAAGGCAAGTCGGAGGACTTGAAATTCGTGGATGCGAAGTCCCGGTGTGTAATGCAAGCACGGCTCATGAGCCACACTTGCACGGTTCGCGAGCCGTACAAGTGTGGTTCATGAGCCGTGCAAGTGTTCTGCAAAGCTGCTATTTTCAGTTTAGTTTTTAGTGCTTGCCTGTGCTTTTGGCTTTTGTTTTTCCGCGTTTGGGCTTGTCGCCTTCTTTGTCCTGTTGCAGCTTGACGAGCTCCAGGCATGATTGCAGGCTGAGGTCTTGCGGAACAATGTCCTTGGGTATCTTATAGTTGTTGCCTTTGTAGGAGATGTAGGGGCCGTAGCGTCCGTTCATGATTTCCAGTTCGGGCTCTTCATCAAATTTCTTCAGGTGGCGTTTGGCCTCTTCCGCTTCTTTTTCTTTGATCAGTTCCAGTGCCTCCTCCAGCGTGATGCTGAGCGGGTCGGTTCCTTTGGGCAGGGAAACGTACATGTTGTTGTAGTGGATGTAGGGTCCGAATCGTCCGGCGCCGATGGTGACTGTCTTCCCTTCGCAGTCGCCTAATGTGCGGGGCAGTTTGAAGAGGTCGAGCACTTCTTCCAGGGTAACGGTTTCGATGGACATGTCCTTCTTCAGTTGGGCAAAGCGGGGTTTGTCCTTGTCGTCGGCAGTACCGATTTGAGCAACCGGGCCGAAACGGCCGATCTTGACCGATACTTGTCGGCCGCTTGCGGGATCTGTTCCGAGGACACGTTCGCCTGCCTTGTGTGCACTCTTGGTGGCAAGGGTCGATTCTACCGACGGATGGAAGTCTTTGTAGAAGTCTTTCAGGATGGACGTCCACTGTTTTTCGCCTTCGGCTATTTCGTCGAACTGCTTCTCGACGTTGGCTGTAAAGTTGTAGTCGAGAATGTTGGGGAAATACTCCATCAGGAAATCGTTGACCACGATGCCCGTATCCGTCGGAATCAGTTTTGATTTTTCAGCTCCCGTAATTTCCGTATGGTTGGTGTCGGCAATGGTGCCGTCCTGAAGCGTAAGTACGTTGTACGCACGTTCTTCTCCCGGCTTGTCGCCTTTCTCCACGTATTCGCGTTGCTGGATGGTGGAGATGGTGGGGGCGTAGGTTGACGGACGTCCGATGCCCAGTTCCTCGAGCTTGCGCACTAAGCTGGCTTCGGTGTAACGCGGCGGATGCTGCGTGAAACGTTCGGTAGCTACAATGTCCTGATATTGCAGTTTCTGTCCTTTCTTCAGTGGCGGCAGCAGGCGGATTTCGTCTTCCTGCTCCATGTCGTCATCGTAGGATTCGCGGTAAACGCGGAGGAAACCGTCGAACTTGACTACTTCGCCGGTGGCGGTAAAGGCGTCGGCTTCGTTACTGATGCTAATGGTGACGGTGGTCTTCTCTACTTCGGCATCTGCCATTTGCGAGGCGATGGTTCGTTTCCATATCAGGTCGTAGAGTCTTCTTTCCTGTGGAGTGGCGTCTATTTTCGATTTCTCCATATCGGTGGGACGGATGGCTTCGTGAGCTTCTTGTGCTCCTTTGGTCTTGGTGGCATAGTGGCGCGGGCTGACGTAGCGTTCGCCCATCAGGTGGAGGATGGCTTCTTTACTGCCGTTGATGGCATATTCGGACAGGTTGACGGAGTCGGTACGCATGTAGGTGATGTATCCCGATTCGTACAGCCGCTGTGCCACCATCATGGTTTGTGCCACGGTGAATCCCAGTTTGCGGGCGGCCTCCTGTTGCAGGGTCGAGGTGGTGAAGGGGGCGGCAGGCGACTTCTTCAGCGGACGGGTCGTGATGTCGCTGATGGTGAAGGTAGCTGTCCGGCAGCCTTCCAGAAACTTTTGTGCTTCGGCCTTGGTTTTGAAGCGGCGGGGCAGTTCGGCTTTCATTTCGACGGTTTTGCCGTCGGCATCGGGCACTAAGAAAATGGCAGTCACACGGTAGGCGGCTTCGGTATGGAAGGCTTGTATCTCGCGTTCGCGCTCAACGATGAGGCGTACGGCTACCGACTGTACACGGCCAGCGGAAAGTGCTGGCTTGACTTTTTTCCACAGTACGGGCGACAGTTCGAAACCTACGATGCGATCCAGCACGCGGCGTGCCTGCTGGGCATCGACCAGATTGATGTCGATGTTGCGCGGGTGTTCGATGGCTTTCAGGATGGCACTTTTCGTAATCTCGTGGAAGACGATCCGCTTCGTATGTTCGGGATTCAGTTTCAATACTTCGTACAGATGCCATGCAATGGCTTCTCCTTCGCGGTCCTCATCGGAAGCCAGCCAGACGGTTTCGGCGTTGGCTGCCTCTTCTTTCAGTTCCGATACGATTTTCTTTTTGTCGGCCGGTATTTCATAGTGCGGCTCAAAGTTGTTTTCAATGTCAATACTGAATTCTTTCTTCTTCAAGTCGCGTATGTGGCCATAGCTGGAAAGCACCTTGAAATCTTTTCCAAGGAATTTTTCGATGGTTTTAGCTTTGGCCGGAGACTCAACTATAACAAGGTTTTTTTGCATAAATTTTTGTTTTGTAGCGACTCCTGTCACTGAGTTTGCCCGCAAAAGTAGAAAAAAACATATTTCCCACCTTATAATATAAAGAGATTTTAGCAAAAAAGACCTTTTTTTGTACGATGAGTTCTGTCCTTTAGAAGCAGAAGCTGACTCCTCCTACGAAATTGATGCCTTCGGCCGGATAACCCCAATAGTATTGATACTTCTGGTTCAGCAGATTGTTGGCACGGGCGTAGATCGAAATGCCTTTGAATAGTTTATATTCAAGTCTGGCATAGAGGTTGCTGACGGCATCGACCGTTGTGCCTTCTGTCTTCTGACGGGCAATGTGCTGATAGCCCAGTTTGAACAGGAGCGGAGAGATGGGGCGGATGTCGGCATGCAGGTCGGCTTCGAGGGCCGGTTTGAAGCGGAGGGCTGCGTCGGCATAGGGATTGGCTTCGTCTTTCTTCGTGTCCCAGTTACGGTACGTGCCCGAGGCGGCAATGGCAAAGATGTCCTTGTAGGAGTAGCTGACTTCGGCACCGAAGTAGAAGTTGCTGGTATTCTGTCCGTAAAGCAGTAAGCCCTGTCCGTCGAATCCCTGTACCAGATCGTTTTTCAGGTTCTGATAGCCACCATAGATGTTCATCCACAATCCGGTGACGGGGCTGGCCTTAAGGCCGAGGGCGGCATTCAGCTGCTCGTAGGTGGCATCGGTCTGGCCGGTTAACTTGCCGTAAGGGCATATCGTTTCTAATCGGCGGAAGTCGTTCTGCAGTTTGCCGCCTTTGGCCTGGGCGTAGAGCAGGTAGCTGTCGGCAAAGTTGTACTGGGCATAGACGTCGGGGGCTGCACGGAATGTTTTGCCAAACCCGAACGCCAGATCAACGTGTGCACCCAAGCGGAGCATCCAGTCGTCGTTTTGCAGGAGGTAATACGGATTCATGTCGAGCGAAGTGTAGTTCTCGAAATCCGTATGCTGATAGAGGGCATTGTCCATGGCAAGGGCGATGCTGATGGACTGTTCGTCGCTGATGTCACCCGTTACTTCGGCTTTGGTGCGTATCAGGGTTTCCTGCAGGTCGTTGTGGGGCAGGTTGTGCTGGCGTTGGTAGAGCAGAAGGTTGGTTTCGGCACTGAAGCGGAAAGGCATTTCGTCGTCGGTCGAGCGGACACCTACGTGGAAATCGCCCGAAGTGAACTTCTGTTTGTTGCCGGGCAGGGCAGGCAGGAGGTTGAAGTTGCTCAACCCGAAACGGCCGGCCACGTTCAGGTCAACCTTGCTGAAGTTGTGCAGATAGTCGATGGCGGCACGGGTGCGGTAGTAGAAGGCGTCCCATTCTCCGCTTTCGGCAGGCAGGTCGAGGCTTCCGTTCATACCTTCCATACCGAAGTTCAGGTTCAGGCGGTCGCTCGGCGAGAGGCTGAACAGGTAGTTGGCCTGAGCATCCAAGTTGCCATAATTGCCGTAGCCCAGCCGGACGTACCCCGGTGTGGCTTTGGGTTGGGTTTCCTGTCCGGTATAGGCCTGCATGGTGGTTGCCGGAATTTGTGTGGCAGGCTTTAAGGTGGCGTCGTACTCTACAGCTTTCTTGCTGACAGTAGGCGGAGTCACCTGCGGCACTACATTGATTTTGGGTGCATCGGCGATGTCGGGAGCATATTCCTGTTCCACTACGACCGTGCGGTTCACAGTGGTGTCTTTGGCTTGTTCTTGTGCTTGGGCTTGCATGGAGCAGATGCAAGCCGATAAAGTAGCTATCAGAATGGATTGTATCGTTTTCATTTGTCTATTATTTCAGTTTTTCCAGTCGTTCTTCAATCATGGTCTCTATGTCGTCGTCGGCCTGATAGTTCTGTTGCAGGCTGAGCAGGTATTGGCGTGCATCTACTTTTTTGTCCAAGGCTACATAGACGTCGGACAACAGGATGAAGCTGCGTGCCAGCCAGTAGGCATGAGGAGTGCTCTGGTCGATGAAGTTCAGGATCTCTTTTTCTGCTTTGGCATATTCGCCTTGGTCGTAGAGTTGCTGTGCCAGCAGGTATTTGGCTTCGGCGCCGTAGAGGGTACGGGTGTCTTTGGCCAGCACCTCCAGGTCGGCCATAGCTTTTTGCGTGGCTTTCTGGTTTAGGTAGGCCTTGGCGCGGAAGTATAGGGCTTCGTTGTGCAGTTCGGGCGAAAGTTTGGCTTCGCCCAGCAGGGTCGTAGCGGCATGGATAACTTCGGTGTCGTCCTTCAGCAGGGCGGCACAACGCAGTATGCCGGTTGTTCCCAGCTGCCGGCGTTCGGCTGTCGAGGCTTTGGCCTGCAACTGCTTGTAGTCGGTCATGGCCAAGTCGTACTGCTGACGGTTGAACAGAATTTCGCTGTGCATCAGCAAGGCTTCTTCGGAGTAGGGGTTGTCGGGATATTCCAACAGCTTATCGGACTGTTCCAGTACGGTGTTGTCGTCCTGTTGCTTTTTGGCGATGACGCACAAGTAATAGCGTGCGTTGAGGCTGAAGGCTCCGTTCGGGAAGCTTTGCAGGTAGCGGCTGAAACTTTCCTTGGCAGAGGCGAGTTCTCCCTTCATATATACCTTTTCGGCCGCAATGTAGGTCAGCGAATCCTGTTCGCTGGGTTCGAAGCTGATGTTGCCGGGCAGTTGTGCGGCAAGGGCTGCGAATTCATCTACACGGTTGGCATCGACATAGATGGACTTCAGGTCGCGCATGGCCAGACGGGCTTCTTCGCTGCCGGGGTATTGGGTGACTACGTGCTTGTAGGCTTCGATGGCACGATTGTAGTCGTTGTTCTGGTAATAGAGCAATCCGATTTCGGCGGCAGCCTTGCGGCTGACGGGGCTTTCGGGGTATTTCTTCAGCAGTTCATCGAAAGTGGCGATAGCCTGGCTGCTGTTGCCTGTCTGCACGTAGGAGCGTCCTTTTTCGTAGAGGGCATTGACGGCATAGGGCGAACTGGGGTATTTGGCAGCCAGCTGGTTCAGCAGCTGTACTTTGCCGGAGTAGTCTTTCTGCAATCCGGCTACTAATGCCAGCTGATAATAGGAGTAATCGCCCGACGGCGTATTCAGGTTCTCGGCACGGGTGTAGTATTGACGGGCTTCGTCGAAGTAACGGTTGTGCAGATAGGCGTCGCCGATGCGGTTGTAGGCGTCGGCCAGCAGGGCGGGGTTATTGCCCTTTTGCAGCTGGATGAACTTCTGGAAGTTGTTTTGTGCCGTACCGTAGTCTTTGCGGTGGAAGGCGATGTAGCCCAGATTGTAGTAGGCCAAGGCGAACATGTCCGTGTTTCGCTGGGTGGTAAGGGCTAAGTAGTCGTTGAAGTTTTGTGCGGCTTCCTGCATTCGGTTCAGACGGTAGTAAGACTCGCCTCGCCAGTAAAGGGCTTCGGCTTTGGTCTGTAGGTTGTACTGTCCTAAGCTAATGCTTTGGTTGAAGTAATCGATGGCTTGTTCGAACTGGGTATTGGTGAATGCCTGTGTGCCTAACTGGAACAGAATCTTCTGTTTGGCTTCCAGAATGGCCGTGCCCGGACGGGTGATACGTTCGATGGACTTCAGCGCGGCATCGTAGCTACGGGTATTCATATAGAGTTCTACCAGATAGTTGCTTGCCTTGTCGGCGTAAACTGAGTTGGGAAAGTCGTTCAGAAACTTTTCGAAGGCAGTGACCGACTCGCCGAAAGCCGAGTACGAGGTTTCGTGTATGCAAAGGGCGTGGTTATAGGCAGCCTGCTCCTTTACGCTGAGGTCGGCATCGGAAGCGGCAGCCTGTTCGAAAGCCATGCGCGCCTTATTCTTGTCGTCCAGTTGCAGATAGGCCAGACCCATGTGCAGCCAGGCATTTTGGGCAAGAGCATCCTGTCCGTCGGCCACTTCGTTCAGCAGTTCGGGTACTCGGGTATAGACCTTGCTGTGGTAGCAGGCCATGCCTTGCATGTAGCGGGCGTCGCGTCGCAGGGGATGCGAGTTGCTTTCGCTGGCATACTGGTCGAAGGATTTCATGGCTTCCATGTATTTGCCTGTGTGGTATTTCGCTGTACCGAGTACACGGTACATTTCAGCTTCATCAGGCTGGCCGGAGTAGGCCGACAAATAATTCTGTGCAACGACTTCGGCTTTGTCGAAGTTCTTCCTGATGAGGTAGATCTCGGCTATATAATAAGGAACGAGCGATCCGTATTTCTGGTCGTCTTGCAAGGAAAGGAAACCTTTGAGAGCATCGTCGTACTGCTGCTGCGTATAGCGGATGTACGACAGGTAATAGGTACAGTCGGACGCATACTTTTCGCTGACAGAGCGCAGTGTCTCAAACCAGGTAGCTGCCTCGCGGGTATTTCCCGTTTTCAGGTAGCTGACGGCAAGACGATAGGTCATGTCGTCGCGTTCGGCGTTGCCGAGCAGGTCGAGTTGCGAACCGTTGAACATGGCAAGTGCGGCATCATAGTCACCTTTGAAAAAGTAGGTCGAGGCGATGAGTGCCTGCAGGCGGTTTGCATGTGGTGTGTCGGGGTGTTTCTCCATGAAGGCCTGCAGCAATTCCGTGCTTCGGGGGTTGCGCAGTTCGTATTCGGCGCATACAAGCATATATTCGGCTTCTAATTTTTCGGCAGTTTCGGGAAGTGGCTGTCCGTCCCGGTCGGTTTGCTGGATGAAAGCTTGCAGGGGCGGGATGGCTGCCGAGTAGGCTTTCTGCTGAAACAAACTTTCTCCCTCCTGGTAAAGCCGTTGGGGGGAAGTGGTTTGCCCGTTGGTCTGAGCCGTGGCGAGCAGGGGGGCGCAGCAAAGGGCTGTGCAGAGTATCCGGGAGATTCTGTTCTTCATTTTCTATCGTTTAGAATGTGTATTTTACAAAAATACGCTTTTCGGGTTGATTTTGTTGAATCTGTTTGGCTTTTTTATAGATTCGCGCGGAGGTGGTGATTCTCTAAAAACTTTTGCAAGCCTTTGCGGATGGAAGTCAGACCGAATTCTTCTGTCCGAATATTTTTTATCGGAAGGAAAAAGGCATCGGCGACATCATCCATGGCCTTGAAGTGAAGCAGGTCTTTCACGGTGCAGCGGAAAAACATATCCAACGTATGTACGGGAAATCCCGAATAGATATAAATGTTGGGTATCGAGAAGAGATATTCGGCACGGGTTACCTCCATACCTGTTTCTTCTTTTACTTCGCGGCAAACGCCTTCTTCGCCGGTTTCGAACATATCGACGAAACCGCCCGGAAGGTCAAGGGTACCTTTGGCCGGTTCTTTCCCGCGCCGGCAGACTAACAGTTCGTCCTGTTCGTTGACGATCAGTGCCACGGTGGCTGAAGATGGGTTGAAATAATAGACGAATCCGCAATCGGGGCATTGCTTGGATTTTGCGTTGTGCACCTCGAAGCGGGGTGAACCACACTTCGGGCAATATTGGAATTGTGATAAAGGATGTTCCATGTTCCTGGTCTTTTTTGCTTTGACGGCAAAGATAATGCAATTTGAAAGGATAAGTTTCAAGTGCAAACGATTTATTTTCATGTGATTTTGCTACATTTGTCAGTTGAATGGCTGTATAGATGCAGAATTTAGTAAACGGACAAACATGGAGAAGATATTAGACTTGGAGAAACTGACAGCAGACGTCTGTCGCATTGCCCGCGAGGCGGGCGCGTTTCTGAAAAACGAACGGTTGAACTTTCGTCGTGAAATGGCGCAGGAGAAACATGCGCACGACTATGTGTCGTACGTGGACAAGGAATCGGAACGACGTTTGGTAGCGGCTTTGCGCGATTTGCTTCCGGAGGCTGGATTCATTACCGAAGAAGGATCGGCCGAGTATCGTGACGAACCTTACTGTTGGGTAGTCGATCCGTTGGACGGAACGACGAATTACATACACGATAATGTCCCCTATTGCGTTAGCATAGCTTTGCGTAGCAAGCAGGCACTTCTGTCGGGCGTGGTTTATGACCCGTGTCGGGACGAATGTTTCTATGCCTGGCAGGGCGGTGGTGCTTATGTGAACGGTCAACCGATGCGAGTTTCTGCGATAGAACGTGCCGAGGATTCGTTTCTGGTGGTGGAGCTTCCTTATAATTCGGACAGGTATGCCCGAACCGGTGAGCATCTGATACACGAACTCTATGGCAAGGTGGGAGGCATCCGCATGACCGGATCGGCGGCATTGGCCATCTGCTACGTGGCTGCCGGACGGTTCGACGGTTGGTTGGAAGCCTTTATTGGCAAGTGGGACTTCTCGGCGGCAGCCCTTATGGTGCAGGAAGCCGGCGGACGAGTAACCGATTTCTATGGAAATGAAAATTTCCTGGAAGGTCATCACATTGTGGCCACTAACGGTTATCTGCATCCCTTGTTGCTGGAGTTGGTAGCTCAGGTTCCGCCGAAAATGTAAACCGGTGGCTTATGTGGGAGGTCGTAAAACTTTATGTTCATTCGTTATTACACCTGTTTTTCCCCTATCGTTGCGCGGTGTGTGGCGAAGTTTTGTCGGAGGGGGAAGAGGGAATCTGCATCTCTTGCAACATCGATATGCCCCGTACGAATTATCATTTAAAGAAAGACAACCCGGTAGAGCGTATGTTTTGGGGAAAGTTTCCGATAGAACGTGCTTCGGCATACTTCTTCTATCGGAAAGGAAGTGCCTACCACAGCATTCTGCATTTGTTGAAGTATGAGGATAGAAAGGATTTGGGAGACGTTATGGGGCGATTCATGGCTGCCGAGTTGGGTACTTCCGGCTTCTTCGACGGAATAGATTTTATAGTTCCTGTACCTCTGCATCCGCGGAAGGAGCGTGCTCGCGGTTATAACCAGAGTGCTTGCCTTGCAAAAGGAATTTCGCGTGTGACGGGTATTCCGGTCGATCTGACCTCGGTGAAACGTGAAAAGTACACGGAATCACAAACCAAGAAGTCTGCTTACGAGCGTTGGGAGAATATGGAAGGTGTCTTTCGGCTTGTCCGTCCCGAGCGGTTTGTCGGAAAACACATTCTGTTGGTGGACGATGTGTTGACTACGGGTGCCACAACTACAGCGTGCGCTGATGTGTTCCAGGCTGTGGACGGCATACGCATCAGTGTCCTGGCTCTGGCGCTGGCCAGTGATTGACAGATACGAAAAAAGCCACCTTGATGGTGGCTTTCTGCTCTTCGTCTTGGACTTGAACCAAGGACCCTCTGATTAACAGTCAGATGCTCTAACCGACTGAGCTAACGAAGAATGTTGTTTTTTCTCAAATGCGCTGCAAAAGTAATAGGATATTTTGAAATATGCAATATCTTTGCAGAAAATTTTTCAGAAAATGGATAAAATACTTGGTTTAGGGAATGCTTTAGTCGATGTATTGGTGCCCCTTGATGATGATGCAATTTTGGATGAAATGGGGTTGTTAAAAGGAGCCATGACATTGATTGATGAAGATAAATTGCTGAAAATAAATGAATTTTTTAGCAAGAAGGAAACTCACTTGGCCACAGGAGGATCTGCGGGGAACGCTATAAGCGCCTTGGCTTCGCTTGGAGCCGTCACCGGACTGATAGGAAAGATAGGAAATGACCGTTATGGCAATTTTTTCCGGGAAAGTTTTCAGAAGCGGGGAACGGAAACCTATTTGCTCACTTCCGATACCTTGCCTTCGGGCGTAGCTTCTACTTTTATATCTCCCGACGGAGAGCGTACTTTTGCCACGCATTTAGGAGCCGCTGCCGCATTGAAGGCAGAGGAACTTACGATGGATATGTTTCGAGGGTATTCTTATCTGTTTATCGAAGGATATTTGGTGCAGGATCACGACGTTATTTTGCGTGCTATTGAGTTGGCCAAGGAGGCCGGTTTACAGGTTTGTCTGGATATGGCCAGCTTTAATATTGTCGAGCACGACCAGAAATTCTTTTCATTATTGGGAAATAAATATGTAGATATTGTATTTGCCAATGAAGAAGAAGCCAAGTCTTTTACCGGTAAAGAGGCAAGAGAGGCGTTGGATGTGATTGCTGAAATGTGCAGTGTAGCCGTTGTGAAGATGGGAGCACGTGGTGCGCTTGTCCGTAAAGGCACGGAGGTTGTGGTAGTAGATGCTTGTGCAGTTCCTCATGTAGTGGATACAACCGGAGCGGGAGATTATTTTGCAGCCGGTTTTTTGTTTGGGCTGACAAGTGGATACTCTTTGGAACGCTGTGCCAAAATTGGGACCTTGGTTTCGGGTGAAGTGATTCAAGTCATCGGGACAACACTGCCGGGCAAGGTATGGAATGCGATAAAAAGAAAATTAGAACTTAATAACTGATGGACGTGAGAAAGATTTTTAAGTTGCGCTGGCCGGTAGTCGTGGTATTGATACTGGGAGCGTTGGCCTTTTGGGGCTTTAAAAGCGGTGATAGCCGTAGTTTTCAGATAGCGAAGAATTTGGATGTATTCAATTCGATAGTCAAGGAATTGGATTTGTTTTATGTAGATACCATCGATCCGGACAAAACAATCCGTGAAGGCATTGATGCCATGCTTTATTCGCTCGATCCATATACGGAGTATTATCCTGAAGACGACCAGAGTGAATTGGAGCAGATGCTGAAAAATACGTATGGAGGCATTGGTTCCATCATAACCTGGGATGCTAAACTGAAGCGTTCGGTGATAGCCGAACCATACGAAGGAATGCCGGCTGCTACTTCCGGTTTGAAGGCTGGTGACGTGTTGATGGCCATTGATGGGAAAGATTTGGCGGGCAAAAATAATCAGGAAGTGAGCGAGATGCTTCGTGGACAGGTAGGTACAGGGTTCAAACTGACCGTACAGCGTCCGGGTACAGAAAAACCGCTTGATTTTGATATTGTACGCCGTTCTATCCAGTTACCTATTATACCTTATTATACTGCTTTGGACAATCATGTCGGTTATATTAACTTAAGTACCTTTTCAGGCAATCCTTCGAAGGAGTTCAAGCAGGCTTTTCTCGATTTGAAGAAAAAGGGTATTACTTCGTTGGTTATCGATTTGCGTAATAACGGTGGAGGTTTGTTGGATGAGGCTATCGAAATTGCCAACTTTTTTGTTCCTCGCGGAAAGGTTTTGGTAACTACAAAAGGAAAAATCAAGCAGGCAAGCAATACTTACAAGACGTTGCGTGAACCACTGGATCTCGATATTCCTTTGGCTGTATTGGTAAACAGTTCGACAGCTTCTTCATCCGAAATTCTTGCAGGTTCCTTACAAGATCTTGACCGTGCAGTAATTGTGGGAAATCGTACGTTTGGTAAAGGTCTGGTGCAGACTACCCGTATGCTTCCTTATGGGGGGACGATGAAGCTGACAACTTCCAAATATTATATTCCAAGTGGTCGTTGTGTGCAGGCAATCGATTACAAACATCGTAATGAAGATGGTAGTGTAGGACGTATTCCTGACAGTCTGACTACGGTTTTTCATACTGCTGCGGGACGTGAAGTGCGCGATGGTGGTGGTGTTACACCTGATATCGAAGTTAAACAGGAAAAACTTCCTAACATATTGTTCTACCTGGTCAACGATAATTTGATATTCAATTATGCTACTCAGTATTGCTTGAAACACGCTACGATAGCGGAACCCGAAAAATTTGTGATAACTGATGCTGACTATGCAGACTTTAAGGAAATGGTTAAGAAGGCCGATTTCAAGTACGACCAGCAGACGGAAAAAATTCTGAAGAGTTTGAAAGAAATGGCCGAATTTGAAGGCTATCTGTCTGACGCATCCGAGGAATTCAATGCTTTAGAGAAGAAGTTGACGCATAACCTTGATCGTGATTTGGATTATTTCTCTAAGGATATTAAGAGTATGATTGCTCTGGAGATCGTGAAGCGCTATTACTATCAGCGTGGAGCCATTATCGAACAGTTGAAAGATGATGATGATTTGAAAAAAGCGGTTGAGATTCTGACCCATCCGGATGATTATCATAAAATGCTTAGTTCGCTGGACGTGAAGGAATAATAAATCAGCTTAATCCTTATTTTAGCCCGAATAGTACGCTATTCGGGCTTTTATGTTCTATTCTCCATTATTTTGTCTTGTTTTTCCTATCTATATTATATATATTTGCAAAAAAAGATAAATGGACGTTAAGAAGAAATTCTTTGTGGTTCCTGCGCCCAGAGTTTTCTTTATGCCGAATGAAGGAACCCATAGGCATATGTAAACAGACAAAATTATGAAGAACTTCAAATCTCTGCAAGGATGGCTGATCGTTGTGATGCTTCTGCTCGTTTCAGTTTCTGTTCAGGCTCAATTCCTTCGTACTTCTTATTTTATGGAAGGAAGCCATTATCGTATGCAATTAAATCCGGCGTTGACTCCTGGACGTGGTTATTTTAATTTCCCTGTAATAGGTTCATTCAATGCTTCGGTCAATTCTTCTTCATTGGGTTATCAGGATGTGATAGACATTATTGATAACAGTAGTGATGGCGACTATTTTTTGAGCAGTGATTTTATCAATCGTTTGGATGCTACCAACAATTTAAATGTCAATCTGAGTACAGATATTATATCTGCCGGTTGGTATAAAGGCAAGAATTTCTGGTCTTTTAATGTTGGTTTGCGCAATGATATTGGAGCCTCCGTACCTAAAACGATGTTTGAGTTTATGCGTGAAATGAATGGTGTGGACATCAATTCGATAGATTGGTCCGACTATAACCGCACGGTAGGTAAGGAAAGTCTGAATATCAATTCGTACGCTGAAGTAGGTATAGGTTTTGCACGCGATATTACATCTCGCCTGACGGTTGGTGGACGTGTCAAAGCGTTGTTGGGTATTGGCAATATGAAATTGGATATTAACAGAATGGCTGTTAATACCAATCTTCAAGGAATTGCAGATGTGGAGAACCTCGATTGGAGTCGTGTAGCAAACGATCAGGAATATGCGAATGAATTGGCCGGGAAAATTAGCGGAACGGGACGTGTTGACGTAGAAGCTCGTTTGGAAAGTTCGTTTAAGGGGTTGGAGCTGCAGGAGAATGAAAATGGCTATGTTGATGAAATAAAATTTGAGAGTGACAAGCTTGGCATTGCCGGTTACGGTGTAGGCATTGATTTAGGTGCATCATATAAATTACTTGACCGTTTGACGGTGTCGGCTTCAATTCTTGACTTGGGTTTTATGAAGTGGAGTAAAAGCAGTACCTCTGTTGCGACAGCCAGGAGCTCGGAAGATTTGAATTTTGATTTTAATCAGCCTACATTACAGGGTAAGCTGGATGAAGTTCAGCGTTTTGCGAATGTCGTAGGTAGTGGAGAAGTGCTGAACTATGATATGTTGCAGATGCAAGTAGATGAAAACGAAGCCAAATCTCGTTCAACCAGTTTGACTTCAACTTTGGTGATTGGAGCCGAGTATGCTTTGTTGGGTGATTGGTTGACTGTAGGTGCTTTATATACCAGCCGTTTTGCCAAACCTAAAACGTTGAATGAGTTGACCTTCTCTGCGAACATTCGTCCTGCTAACAACTTCAATGTGGCTGCCAGCTATTCAGTTCTGCAGGCTTCCGGTAAGACCTTTGGTGTGGCTTTGAAGTTTGGTCCTCTCTTTGTGGGTACTGATTATATGTATTTGGGTGAAAACTCCAAGAATGTCAATGCATATATCGGAATTTCCTTCCCATTAAGCAAGCAGAAGACTCCGTCTGATATTTAATGAAAGTGTTTGTTTATATATGATGAGCGGGAGTGTCTGAAAGAAGGACACTCCCGCTCAACGTTTATTGGGGCTGGGGAAAATGATTTAGCAACTCTGGCTTTCTTCTGTCCAGTCTCCATTGGCTTTGATAAGCTCTATCAGTTTCTCTACAGCTTCTTCTTCGGGGATATTTTTTTCAATGCATTCTTTCTTTTTGTACAGGCTGATTTTGCCGCGTCCGGCACCTACATATCCATAATCGGCATCAGCCATCTCGCCGGGGCCATTGACAATGCATCCCATGATTCCAATTTTCAGTCCTTTCAGATGACTGGTAGCCGCTTTGATTCGGGCTATTGTCTGGGTAAGGTCGTAAAGAGTACGTCCGCAACCGGGGCAGGAGATGTATTCGGTTTTGCTGGTACGTAACCGGCCGGCCTGTAAGATGTTGAAAGCGGTAGCATCAATTAACTTATCGTCAATGTGCAAGCCTTTCTCCGGATTGTTTTGGTTGAAAAGGAAGATGCCGTCGCAGAAACCGTCGAAAATCAGCGCTCCCATGTCGGTTGCAGCTTTCAGCTGGAAATCTTCTGTGTTTTTTTCAGCGTAATGCTGGAAGAAAATAACAGGGTTTTTCAGGCCTTCGTTCATCAACTGATGTACTAAAGCGCGTTGTTCTCCTAAACGGTTAGGATGATTACTTTGTGCGATGAGCACCATTTCCGGATGATATTTCAGGCAGGCGATGACTTCATCATTCAGACCTAAATATGTGATGAAAAGGAACTTCAGTGGGGCGGTACAAGCGCTAAGGAATGGCAGCTGGTCGCTTTTGAAGGCAGGCCATGTATTGGGTTGGTTCTGCCAGATGTCAGCATCGACGATAAACTGTACGTCTGATTCTCCTTTATCTTCTGTTGTCAAGCAGGTTTCCGGCTGTCTGTGTCCGATATATACATAGTCGGGTATGAATGGAGGATTGAAATCCAGCTTTCCTTCTAATCGTGCGGCAACTACTACGGGTTGTTGTTCACCACCTATATTATGTATGGCGTAGGTCGTTCGGCGTGTAGGATTAAGGTAAGAGAATGCCGGAGCTGCAGCACCGGGAATGTATGGATGATTTTGGCGTTGTCCGATGTAATCGACCAATTTGCGGGCTACCGGGATTTCTGCTTCAGGTGCTTCACTCAGTGAAACCCGGATTGTATCTCCCAGCCCGTCGGCAAGCAATGCTCCAATGCCTAAAGCCGACTTGATGCGTCCGTCTTCTCCGTCACCGGCTTCGGTTACACCCAGATGAAGCGGAAAGTGCATGTCTTCTTTTTCCATGATTTCGGCTAAAAGGCGTACAGTGCGTACCATGACGACTGTATTGGAAGCTTTGATGGAGATGACAACATCGGTAAATCCTTCTTCTACACAGATACGGAGAAATTCCATGCACGATTCAACCATTCCTTCAGGTGTATCGCCATAGCGTGACATGATGCGGTCGGATAATGAACCGTGGTTCACTCCGATTCGGATTGCGGTGTGATTCTCTTTACAGATATTGAGGAAAGGTACGAAACGGTCGCGGATCTTTTGCAACTCTTTGGCATATTCTTCATCTGTATATTCCAAATGCTTGAATGTTCGGGCGGAATCTACGTAGTTGCCCGGATTGATACGGACTTTTTCGGCATAAAGTGCTGCTACATCTGCTACTTTGGGGTTGAAGTGTACATCGGCAATCAGGGGTACCATGTAGCCATCGTGGCGTAATGCAGCATTGATGTTTCTCAGGTTCTCGGCTTCTTTGATCCCTTGAGTAGTGAGCCGCACATATTCTCCTCCGGCATCTACGATGCGTTTGGCTTGGGCAACGCAGGCTTCGGTGTCTTGTGTTGCCGTATTGGTCATGCTTTGTATGCGGATGGGGTTCGATCCTCCCATGGGAGTTGCTCCAATGTTAACTTCCGAAGTTTCTCGGCGAGAATAATTGAATAAGTCCACGTATGTAGGTGATTAGAGATTAGTATTATAGTGATATAAGTAGAGGCTGTGCCACATAGAATTGCCCTATTGTGACACACCCTCTATAATTTGTTACAAATACAATCTATATTTCGTCTGATAGATGGGAAATATAGGTTTAATTGGTCTTGTATTCGTATTTGATTTCTTTCAAATCCTCATTAGCCTTGACAATTTTCTTTTTCAGTCCTTCTTTGTAAGAGGCGAAATTTTCGGCTAAGATAGGGTCGCTTAATGCCAATATCTGTACGGCCAGGATTGCTGCATTCATGGCGCCATCGATGGCAACAGTTGCTACCGGTATGCCGGGAGGCATCTGAATGATGGAATACAGAGCATCCATTCCGCTCAATGCGGAGCCTTTAATGGGGATTCCAATGACGGGTAGTGTGGTGTTTGCTGCAATAACTCCCGGGAGTGCTGCAGCCATGCCGGCTGCGGCAATAATAACTTTAATACCTCGTTTGCCGGCATTTTTGGCAAAGTCCTCTACGGCTTCGGGGGTACGGTGAGCCGACAAGGCGTTCATTTCGAACGGTACGTGTAAGTCGTTGAGCAGTTGCGCGGCCTTTTCTACGATGGGAAGGTCGGAGGTACTGCCCATGATGATACTGACAATCGGTGAATACATGTTCTTTTTTTATTAATAGATATTAGTATGATTGAGGTGAACCATTGTGTGTACGGTTCACCCTATTTCGTTTCGACAATGAAGCGTTCGTCAGGCATTGACCAATGCCTTGTAAGCTTCAGCATCCAGCAACTGGCTGAAATCGGCGTCTTCTGACGGTTTGATCTTTATGATCCAGCCTTCACCGTAAGGATCCTGATTGACGAGTTCCGGTTGGTCGGCCAGTGTTTCGTTCTGTTCCAATACGGTACCGGATACCGGTAAAAACAGGTCGGAAATAGTCTTCACAACTTCGATGGTACCGAATGTATCGCCGGCAGCCAAGGTTTCGTCCACTGTAGGAATATCTACAAAAACGATATCGCCTAACTGCTCTTGTGCATAGTCGGTTATGCCTACATATGCTACGTCACCTTCTACGCGAATCCATTCATGTTCTTTCGTGTACTTAACATCTGTCGGAAAATTCATAATTTTTAGTTTTAAGGGGTTAGTATTCTTGTTAATTGTAATTCCATATTTTATTTTATATCACGGAGTGTCTGATCTTTCTGCCAATCAAAAGAGGAAGATGCGGAACAGGATATTGCTTAATGGATGCAGAACAAGCAATGAGCAAATCAGTCCGACTGCGAATCCTCCGATTACCTCGCCCAAGTTGTGATGGCTGAGTATGAGCCGTGCCGTTCCTAATATGCCGGATATCAGGATAAACAGGCACAACCACCATACCGGGTTGTAGCCGAACAGGGCACTGAAAGATATCAATCCTCCGACGATAGCTCCGGAACCGGCCATGTGTTCGCTCAGTTTCCACCATAGATTCAAAACGACACAGATGACCATCATGATCAGTGCAGCCAGGATGATGCCGGTCATGTACCATGGGATGTTAAGACGGTGCATCATGAGCAGGCAGAATACGTAGGAAGCAATGGTCAGGATAAACGGGACATAACGTTTTTTGCGATCGGTCAAGTCTTCAGCAGTAAATCCATTGATTTTCTTAAAGATGAAGATGGTGAGCATGGGCATCAGGATAGTGAAACAATAGACGATACCCAATACAATCAGCTTGTATTGTATTGGCATGATGCGCAGATAAGAAAAAATAAATAGAATCAGGAATGCCAAAAAAGGGATGGAGAACGGCGTAAATACAGCCGAAATCACTTTGGCAATCCTTATAAGGGTTTTGTCTGCGATGATACGTTCTTCTATCATGATTCCATTGTTGTTTATTCTGACGAGTTGCATTCCTTGCGGCTAAGGAAGCAGACGATTGTCTCTCTCCATAGCTTATCTTCTTAGCCGGGCAACGGGTATATTCATTTGCTGACGGTATTTGGCTACGGTGCGCCGTGCTATCGGATAACCTTTTTCTTTCAGCATTTCAGTTAGCTCATCGTCGGTATAAGGTTTCTTTTTATCTTCGTTATCAATACATTCTTTTAAAATCTTGCGTATTTCGCGGACCGACATTTCTTCACCTTCTTCGGTGGTGTAGCCATCGTTGAAAAAGAATTTCAAGGGGTAAATGCCATAGTTGGTCTGTACGTATTTACTGTTGCTGACACGCGATATGGTCGAAATGTCCAGCCCTGTACGTTCGGCTACATCTTTCAGTATCATGGGGCGCAACAGCGATTCGTCACCTTCGAGGAAGAAGGGGCGTTGCAGGTCGATAATGGCTTGCATGGTAGTCATCAGGGTATTTTGCCGTTGCTTGATGGCATCGATGAAACCTTGAGCCGCATCCATTTTTTGCTTGAGGAACATCATGGCTTCTTTGGATTCTTTCGACTGGTTGGCCTTGTTCTTGGTGTGTTCCTCGACCATCTCGGTGAAGTCACGGTTCATGCGCAGTTCGGGCATGTTGCGGTTGTTCAGGGTGAGGTTGATGGTGCCGTCGTCGTATGTATCCACAATGAAGTCGGGGACGATTTGCTGCATGTTTTTACCGATGGCTTCACCCAGCGATGCGCCGGGCCGTGGATTCAGTTTGCATATTTCCTTAATAGCCTGTTGGAATGTGTCGTCGTCGAGGTTCAGCTTTTGCTGTATCTTGTCCCAATGCTTACGGGTAAATTCATCGTAACATTCCGTGATGATTTTCTCTTCGATATATAGTACGGAATCTTTTGCCGGATGTTGCTGCTCTATTTTTCGCCGTATCTGGATGAGCAGGCATTCCTGCAAGTTGCGTGCTCCCAGTCCTGCCGGGTCAAAGTCCTGAATGATTTTCAGTGCCTGTTCCAGTTCTTCGGTACTGGCGTTGATTCCCGAGTAGATGGCAAGTTCGTCGCTGATGCTATCCAGCGATTTGCGCAACAAACCGTCGTCGTCCAGCGAACCTATCAGATATTCGGCCAGTTCGCGCTGATGTTCGGTCAGGTCGCGTTCGCCTAATTGTTCCTTGAGGGTCTCGTAGAACGAGGTCGAGTCCGAGAATGGTATTTCTTCGGGTTGCTCGCCTTTGGTGCGATTGTTTTCCTGAAGTTTATAATCGGGAATGTCGTCTTCGTTCAGATAGTCGCTCAACGAGTCGTAACTGGTATCGCCTTCATCGTTGTTGTCTGTTCCGTTTTCGTCGCTTTCGGAGTATTCGTCATTGGAAGTTTCTTCCTTTCCTTCTTCCAGTGCGGGGTTTTCCAGCAGTTCGGCACGTACGCGATCCTCCAGTTCCACTGCCGGAAGTTCGAGCAGTTTTACTACCAGAATTTGCTGCGGCGACAGGGTTTGTATCTGTTGCTGCGCCTGAGTCTGTATCTGTCGGGATCCTTGTGCCATATTTTTATCCAGTTATGATTCTCACCGCAAAAATAGTGAATAGTTCGGTAATGTGAAATCTTCGCCCGTTATATTTTCGAGTAGGCCGGGCTGGCTTTACTTGTATCTGCCGCTCTGTCGGATCGGCGTGAACGGAGAACAATTGATTTCCGTTCGTGTTCTTACCTGAAAGTTGTATTCTCATCAGTATGAGAATTGTTTTCTCATAGTTGTGAGAATGTTCTTCTCATTATTGTGAGAATAGCTTTCTCATAGTTATGAGAAACGGCAGGGGCAGGAAGATGAGGAGTAGCAACTAAGCAGGTTGAAAACTTAGGCTTTCATTTGTTTCTGCGGTCACCTTTGCTTATATTTGTTGTAATCAGGTAGGTTTTATTTGACTATCAACAGATTGGATAAAACTCGCACGAGAACGGGCAATGGATAAGAAAAAGCCGGACTGTTCCGAACCGCCATATTTCTCATGCTTTCAAATAACTCTTTATCTCACCTGCAAAGATAACATTTCTTTCTGAAAAGGCCACATAAACGGGCCGCAATCTTACGCAAATAACACATCGGGAGAAACGAGCATACCGTAGCCGAGTTCCCATAACCACAGGCAAAGGTAATTCGTGTTCTTCCCGTACAAGCAAGGCCAAGCCCTTCGGGTTCGTGGAAAAAATCATCCTCGCCCCGGAGGGCTTGCGGTATTTTTTCCCGAAGCCTTGCATGTACGGAACACGACCTTTTTAAGCCTGTAGTTATGGGAACTCCGGCCCCAGAAGCCGGACTAACAAAAAATCAAATGTTATGTTACAGGCAACAAAGAACAAGTACACGGTGGAAACACTCAAGCCACTGAACATTCTGTACGATCACAAGCACTGGCTGACACAGCAGGACGTGGATATGGCCAACGGTTATGTGGAACTGATAGAAAGGACACGCTCTGAAAAGATTCCGCAGGTCGGAGACAGACTCATCTATGTGGACAGATACGGGAAATATTACGGCAACGCCCTCATCGAGAAACGCAAAAATACGGACGGACTGATTTCCATCTGTGAAATCCCCTATGTCCCTTTTATCTGGGAAGAGTATGACGGTATAGGTTTAAGCGTCAGCGGAGGATCCTTCCATCATATTGACCCCCGCCAGTTAAAGTTCGTCAGATGGACGGAAGGGGTATTCCAAGACTGGGGCAACTGCGGTGCGTGCGCCAACGGTGCCGTCGCATTCACGGCAAGAGTGCCGTTATGGTCCTATTCCGAACCTGACCCTCTCTACGGCGATTTTACCACGGAAACATGGAGACAGTATTATCTGACAAAGGACACGGGTCCGGACGCACGCAACCTGTACCAGGGCTTCGAAAAGGCTTTCAGGACCGAAGATGACTTCCAGCAGTTCCTGAAGGACTATGAAGGGACCGTGTTCAAGGGCAACAGGGAAAACCAGATTGTACTCTGGTGTTTCCGTCATGAGAACCGGTTCCTGCCGCAGCACGAATGGGACAAGATAGATGCCCCGGCCGTGGAACGGCGTCTCAACTTTTATCCAGAACAGGTCAAGCTGGTCAAGGACATGGACAGCCACATTACCTGCTGTTACCGTATCAAACCCGAAATTGACAATCTCTAAAATAATACAGTTATGCAGACAACAGCAACAAGAACAGCAGGCAGCCACACTGACCTGCTCACAGGAATCCTGAACGTACAAGTGAGAAACGAGGACAAGATTACAGAACAGGACAGGCAGTATTGCCAGCTCCAGCAGGACCAGCTCTACAAAACGCTTGACCGTATCGACCGATGGTATAACATCTTCAAGGAAGAAGCGGAACGGTACCGGGAAACAAAGAACTTCAAGTATGAGGATAACGGTAAGGTCACTATACGGAACTTCCATTTCAACTACAGCGGGGAGGATGACTATACCCACAACGAATTCAAGCCGTTTGACCTCATCAACGAGCTTGTGGACAACAACTGCAATGCCAACGCGAATTTCGCGGGTCGCATCATTTCCTATTTCAACAGGACCTACAACGTGGATGTCCCCGTTCCTGTAATCGACGAGAAGGCCATACGCATGGGGTTCCGTCCGGTCTACCAGACTTACGTGGACACGGTCATCGAACACCTCGGCGGAAAAAGTTTCCGTGAGACCGCAGAGGAAGAACTGCTGGCCCGTTTCCTGAAAACGGTACAGCCTTCCCGCTGGAGCAAGGTGAAGCCCGAACTGAAAAAGGACAAGATAACTTTCCCTGACATCGTGTCCTGGGACAGCATCCATCTGGAATACCACAAGGAATATGAGTTCTCGTATGACTGCGGGAGGAAAGTGGACATTTTCTGCGAAGGTATCGCATACGGGGCGGATGACGTGATAAACGGTTCAAGCGGTATGGTCATCGGCCTTGACAGACGCGATGTGGATATAACCGAATGGTACAGCCTCACCCTGACCAATGCAGAGCAGATCAAGTTCTACAAGAACGGACGCATCGACGTGCGCTTCAAAGACAGCCGGGCCGCAGAGAACTGCTACAGGAAACTGCGGCTGGATGAAATCACACTCAGAGAAGACTGATTCATGAAATACTTATTCAGGCACCCCGTAAGACATCCTTGCGGGGTGTCTTCGTTTCCAACCATTAAAAAAGAAAAGACATGTATGCCATCATACCCCAACAGATTCCCCAGGACAGGCGTGCCGAGGTCAACGAGAAGATTCTTTTCGCCATAGACTCCGGCAAGGACCTCGTCCCGAAGGAAAGCATCTACAACTGCTACACGGGAACCGGAGGACTGCACAGCCTCAGACAGTCGGACTTCGCCAGCTACCATGACTATGCCGAGGCCAAGAAGGAATTTGAGATGGGACAGTTCTTCACCCCGCACGACATATGCCGAAACATGATGGAAGCCCTATCCCCGACATCTACGGAAATGGTGCTTGACATGTGCTGCGGCATGGGCAACTTCTTCAACCATCTGCCCAACCTGCACAATGCCTACGGATTCGACATCGACGGCAAGGCGGTGGCCGTTGCCAGATACCTCTACCCGGAAGCCCATATCGAGAAATGCGACATACAGCTGTACAATCCCGAACAGCGTTTCGACATCATTGTCGGAAATCCGCCCTTCAACCTGAAATTTGATTACAGGCTGTCGCAGGAATTCTACATGGACAAGGCCTATGACGTGCTCAACCCTGCCGGAATCCTGATGGTCATCGTCCCTCTCTCCTTCATGCAGAACGAGTTCTGGGAAAAGACACGCGTGGCGAAAATCAACTCGAATTTCTCCTTCATCGGCCAGACCCGGCTGGAACATTCAGCCTTCTCTCCGGTGGGCGTACAGAATTTCGCAACAAAAATCATGGTATTCCTCCGCCGTTCCCTCCATATTGAAATGCAGCCCTACAACGCGGAAGAGTTTGTCAGCATGGATGAGCTGAAGAAACGCATAGCCGAAGTACGGAAAATGAAACACCGGCTGCGCTTCCAACTGATGCGGGAGTCCAACCATATAGACAAGGAAGAACTGGAACAGTTCGAGTACAGGCTCGCCAAGTACATGTACGAACTGAAAGCCCATGCCGTGCTGAACAGGCACATCGAAAAGGCGGAAGCACTGGTGTCCAAATTCCGCAACCAGAAACCACCGGAAGGTGCCACCAGGGAACAGATAAAGGAATGGGAACGCAAGAAGCTGACCACCGGCAAGGTTCTCGGCATCATCCGCAGGTACATCACCTCGCAGAACGTGGTGCCGCGCAAGGAAGTGGCATTGGTGAAGACATCCTACGGCTTCAAGCTGAAACAGTATGCCCCGCGTCTGCTCGACAAGGTCACGCACAAGGCCGCAGGCATCAACGACATCATACTCGGAAGGGCCGAACTCCCGATGCCGGAAAACGTCACGGAAAAGAACATGCGGCAGATCCGTGCCGCCAGTAAACTGATACGGCGCAAACAGAGGCAATACGAGACCCAGAATCTCCAGTTTGCGGAAATGCGGGAAGATGCCGGCCTGAAGGAATACCTGGACCGCACCACATTCATCAACAAGGACGGTGAAGTCTGCGAATTCACGGACTTGCAGAAACACGACCTGAACCTCGTGTTGCAGAAACGCTACGCCCTGCTGAACTGGCAGCAGGGTTCAGGCAAGACCGCCGCCGTCTATCACAGGGCGAAATACCTGCTCAAGTTCAGAAAGGCAAAGAACGTCATCATACTTGCCCCGGCCATCGCCACCAACATGACCTGGATACCGTTCCTTACCATAAACAAGGAACGCTTCCGTACAATACAGACCGCCGGCGACCTCAACAACATACCGGAAGGGACATTCCTTGTCGTCTCCACCTCCATGCTCCGGAAACTGAAAAGAGGACTGATGCGTTTTGTGAAACGCACTTCCGGCAAGCTGTGCCTTGTCTTCGACGAGTCAGACGAAATCACCAATCCCACATCGCAGCGTACAAGAAACATCCTGTGCATATTCAGGAGGCTCAGGTACAAGATCCTCGACACGGGAACAACCACCCGCAACAACATCGCGGAACTGTACAGCCAGTTCGAACTACTCTACAACAACTCCGTAAACATGATATGCTGGAGCCCGCAGGTCTACCACGAAAACAGGGACCACGAGATAGAGGAAGAGAACAACCCGGATTACGGAACACCGTTCCCCGCCTTCAGGGGGCATGTCCTTTTCCGTGCCTGCCACTGTCCGGGGAAAGCCACTGTATTCGGCATCGAGAAACAGAACCAGGACGTGTACAACAAGGACGAACTCTCCGAACTTATCGGCAAGACGGTCATCACCCGTAAATTCAGGGACTTCGCAGGAGAGAAATACCGGATACGGACACATACCGTCCGTCCCTCGGAAGGAGAACACGAGGTATACCGTGTCATCATCGAGGAATTCTGCCGCATCTGTGAGCTGTACTACAACAGCACGGGAGACACGAAAAAGGATGCAGGACTGAGACTCATGAGGCAGATCAAGCTGCTTATCAAAGCCTGTTCGGTACCTCACCTGATAGAGGGATACTACGGTGACAGTTATCCTTCCAAGACCCGCTATATTGAAAGGCTCATAAGGACAATACCGGGTAAGGTTGCCATCGGATGTACCACATTGGCGGCCTTCGACCTCTACGAGAGCTATATCCGGGAATATTTTCCCGACAGACCTGTATTTGTGGTCAAGGGAGACGTGGCCTTCAAGAAACGACAGAGCATCGTGACCGAATTCGACTCCACCATCAACGGCATCCTGATATGCACACAGCAGAGCCTGAGCAGCTCCGTGAACATACCTACCTGCAACGACGTGATACTGGAATCCCTGCAGTGGAACATCCCCCGTATGGAACAGTTCTACTTCCGCTTCATCCGTCTCGATTCCAAAGAAATGAAGGATGTCCACTACGTCACCTACGAAGATTCGGTCGAACAGAACCTGATGGCACTGGTACTGACCAAGGAACGTCTGAACGAATTCATCAAGACCGGGGAGGTCAAGGAACAGTCAGAAATCTTCGAGGAATTCGACATCACGATGTCCGTCATCGACAGCCTGCTCGTCCGCACGCAGGACAGTGAGGGCAAAATACATATCAGCTGGGGAAGCCAGCGCATAAGAGAATGAACATGAACCGTATGGAGAAGACCGGGAGTTCCATTCCCACCGACAAAGGTAGTCCGTGTCCCCGTCGGCTGAGCAAGGTCATGCCGCAAGCGGTTTTCGGGAAAATCATCCTCGCCGGGGCTGCGGTATTTTCCCGAAAAACCCTGCACAGCCGGGACACGGCACCTTGTCGAGGTCGGTGGAATGGAATCCCCGGCATCCACATACATAAAAGACAAAGAATATGGATCTGAACAATGCAGAGATTGCCGTGACCACACAGCATCTCATGGACATAAAGGATTACAGGGACTACTGGCTGCACATGTCCGACTACAGTGACATGGGCGAGTTCCTGAGTGCCTGTTCCGACCTGTTTCCCGGGGAGAAGGAACCGGAATACCGGTATCCGAAATGGGAGAACATTCCTGACATCCTGATCAGCCGTGAATGGCTCTGTCCCAACTTCTTCGAGATCAGGGATGCCCTTGAAAGGCTCGAAGAGGAAGAAACGGAGTTTTTCATAAGCTGGAGCAGGAGTTACGGATATGACATCACCACGGACGACCCGCACATGATGGTATCGCATTACCACGACCTGTACGGGGACACCGTCACGGAAACGGAAGACGATACGGATACAGGAGAAGATGTCCTGATATACACCGGTATATCAAGTTACTACTGCGACACGCTTCCCTTCCGATACGAAATATTTGATGACAACTATAACTAAAAGACAAAAGATATGGAAATCAACTTCAAAGGACCCGTAATGCCCATCGACCCATACTCGCAGCTGGCATTCGTGGAGATACTGAACATCATACTGACAGCAGGACACATCGTGGACGTAAACCGCTTCCTCATAAGCAGGAACGTCAATCCGCAGTTCGGCTCGCTGTCAGGCTATTTCAGATGGTCGTTCGCCGGAGACCGTTTCACCCTCTGGCAACGCACGGACTACAATTCAACGCTGTGTTTCAATCACAGGATACTCGATCTGCCATTCGGTATCCTGGCGGCGAAAGACAACGGGAAAGACTCTGACATTTTCAATTAAAAAACAACGGATATGACAACGACAATCAAAATTCCCAACAGGGAAATCGCAATACGGGCATTCGATTACCTGCGTCATGAACGCAAGACGGTTCCGGCATTGCGCCTTGCACACCACTTGTTGCACCATGAGGGCATATCACTCGGTATCGGAGACACGGACTGGGACATAGATACGGCCCTGCAAAGATACGGCGGTGAACCGAAGACCGGATACGGGCATTCCGCCCATTTCAACTTCGAAGGGAAAACGGTAATGGAACGTGACAGATTCCAGCGGACATTCTATGAAGAGGACAGATAAACTGAGGGCGGCCGAAAGGTCGCTCTTCTCATTTATAAACGACATGTACGGGAAACGGAATCCTGCCGTACACAGGTAACAGAAATGGAAGAACAGGAAAGACTGACAATGGAATTCGTGAAATCGCTCATGGACAAGTCCTACACGCTGGTATGGGTGGACTACAACGACAATCTCGACAACTGCCGTGACACCATCCAGAAGTGTCTGGAAGAAAGGAGCTGTGAAAGTCTGTGGGAGAAAGTGGACGAATGGTACGGTGACGCCGAATGGGAAAGCGTCCGTGAAATCATCTCAAAGCTGAAGAATGAATGCACCGGCTTCCACGGCTTCAGGGAAGAGGAAGTGGAAGAATTCTTCGAAGAACACGAAGATGAAATCAGGGAAGAAATCTATGACAGAAACGACTCTGACACACTGAAAGAACTTCTCAAAAACACGGATGACATCCCCGTGCGTGTCGAGATGCTGTCCAGCTACGATTGCATCAATTCCAACTGGCTGGAATCGCAGGAAGGATACCGGTACAAGGAATCCTATTTCGGGGATATGATAGACGCGCTGAACCTCAATCCAGCCAAAGTGAAGAAAATGCTGGTGGAGAAAGGCTACACGGTATATGGCCGGTTTCCCGACAAAAAATACAGGGACGGCAAGGAACAGGTATCCTATGAACAGTTCTACCAGGAACTCATCAACTCCTGTTGCGGTGCCAACCTGCTGACATATATCGGCAAGGTAAGCCTGCAGGAACTTTATGATGCCGGATTCTCGCTTGGGGAAGTCATTATTCCCAAAGGCAACTGCTGCGGCATCTTCAGCTCCATGTACGGCGGCGGAAGCCTCCTGGAGATGGAACTCAGGAAAGACGTCAGGCTGAAACTGGAAGTCAGGGACTATCACGGATTCCGCTTCCGTCTTGACAACGAGAACTCAAAATATGAATGCTCCATCAAGCATGTGTACGGGGTATGCGATTCCTTCTTCGGGGAAAAGATAGGTCTTGTCGCTTCATAAATCAAGTATGGTCACTTAAAGATATCAAATCATGGAAAAGAAATATGCAATCATCCTGTTCAAGGGAAAAGAATACCTGTGCAAACACGAAGACGGCTGCCATTACGATGTGTCCTGCCCGGTGAGAACATTCACTGAAGGAGAAGACGACTTCAAAATCCAGGAATCAGGGAAAGACCGGTTTGAAAAGACATTCCGGTATCATGGAAAGGAATTCAGACTTGTCACCGGCTTCTACCCGAACGGATGGCCGGCACTGGGTCTGGAATCACCGGACAACGGGGAACTATACACGGTGCTTACCGTCAATCTGGAAGACTCCCCGGCATTCGAGATTCCCGACAGGGCATTCATTGACACCAACAACAATCCGGAAGCGTTGGAATTCCTCATAAGGAACAGCCTTGCCGAAGACACGGGACACAGACGCAAATGCGGATGGGTGGAATACCCGATGGCAAAACTGAACCTGGCTGAACTGTACCGGTTGTCACCGGAATCGTTCGAGAACCAGGAATAAGAATCAACAACAGAAATCATTAACCAAATCATAGGAATTATGGCAAAGTACGATGTAAGAGTAAGGTACACCTTCGAGGGTACCTACAAGGTCGTGGCGGAAGACCGCGACGAGGCGAAAAGAATAGTAACGGAAGACTGTGGCCTGGTATTGGGCGGCAACATCCACACCACCCGCGATGATGACGAGGTGACAGACTGGAGATTCGGCAGTCACCCCGACATGCAAATCCTGTCTTTCAGGGAACGGGTTGGCAAAGGCAAGGTCAGATACACGTCCATGTGTTTCAGCGACAGGATTGAAGAACTGAGAAAGGACATAATCGAAGCCATCAGGGAGCTGCTTGATGCGCACGGACTGAAAGAAATCTCATTCTGTGACAGCAATGACGATCCGGTATGGATTATCTGGTTCGGGAAAAACGGGGATCCGTATGAATGCTGGGTAACGAAGCTTAAAGTTACGGAGGATAGTATGACAGTAATCGCATTGGAAAAGGAAAGCGGGGACGAAGTGGCTTGCTACACTCCCTACGACCTCGGAGCCAGCAACATTGATTGGCTCAATCAAATGTACGAAGCAGTAAGGCTTCAACTTGAAAATACAAACACAAACTCTTGAAACAAAAGAAAATATGGCAACAAAAATCAATATGGACAGACACGTCTGGGAAGGATGGACTGTCGGAGCGTTCATCAGGGAGCTGGCCCCGCAGGTGGAAATGATCATGAGCGGGCAAAGCTGGAGGGAACCGTTCAGAAACAAACAGGAACTGGCGGACTGGTGCAGGGACAACCAGCCCTATTACAAGAAAAGGATTCCTGAAGTGAACAGCCATTTTGCAAAAATGTATAACCTCAAATAGAAACAACAGTATGAAATATCAAGCGGAAAATGCAGTGTCCAGCTACTTCTACTACATGTGGAATACCTGGTGCGAGGAAGAGTGCAGGACAGTCTTCAAGGAAATGTACCCACATTTTTGGGAAAAATGGAGTCTGATGACGGACAAGGGTGTATTCGGAGCCTCCGAACGGTTCTATGCGGAACTGACGGACCGCTACAGGGAAAAACTGGTGGAACGGGCCGTCAGCCTGTATGACGGCAAGGCCAGGCGCAAACACCCGGACGATTCAAAAATCAAAGTGTGCAGTGACTGCGGTTCAACAGAGATTGAGATTCAGGCATGGGTGGATGTCAACACGAACGAATACCACAGTGACGTGGACGATGACATCTGGTGTTCCCAGTGCGAGGACAATGTGGAGACCTGCTCCAAGCAATCCTTTCTGGAAAAGATGCAGGAATGGTGGAAATCCAACAATACCGATAACCTTGAATACCTGACCGGATTCAAGACATCCGATTTCCCTTCAGCCAATTCCGGGCAGACATTCTCCGAGGCCGCCGACGAATGGTGGAACGGCAAAAACTATGACGAGAAGAGGAACATATACCTGACAAACAATTAAAGACAACAGATATGGCACGGAATATCATTGACCTGATCTGCAACTCATGCAGTTGCGGCAAGGAAGAGGCACAGGAATACCTGGACGACGAGATAAGAAACCTGCAGGAACTTCAAGAGGACAACGACCTGAGAAGCGAAGACTTCGAAATCGCGTGCAGCAACCTCGGGCTTGACCTGGACTGGCAGATATATTTCATCAACCGTCTCGCGGGACTTTAACGGATACAGACATGACTTATTTTCAAAACATACACTCTCTGGCGGACCTGAAAAAGGAATACCGCCGTCTGGCAATGCTTCACCACCCGGACAAGGGTGGTGACACTGCCCTCATGCAGCAGGTGAACACCGAATTCGGAAAATTGTTCGAGGTCTGGAAAGACAAGCCCTGCGTTTCCACAACCCCGACAGGCTACGAACACGACTTTCAGGATGCCACCGCAAGGGAATACACCGAGTACGTGTACAATGAATACCGCTGGAAAGGACGCAACTACAACGGACAGTCCGCGCCGGAAATCACGGAACTGGTCAGGGCATGGCTCAAGGAGACCTATCCGAGATACACCTTCTCTGTCCGCAGGGACGGATACAGCTCAATCCATATCCGGCTGATGAAAGCAGACTTCGAGGCTTTCACCGGAGAGTCCGGAAAGGTACAGGGAGACATCAACCACTACAACATCCAGGCATCGGACAGCCTGACCGACCGGGCCAAGGAGGTGATGACAAACGTCAGGGATTTTGTGATGTCATACAATTTCGATGAAAGCGACCCCATGACTGACTATTTCCACACCAACTTCTATCTCACACTCGGAATCGGCAGCTACAGACAGCCGTACCGGATGGAACTGCCGAAGATTACGGGAAAAGACAGTCCTGAAGTGTTCAGGCATCCCGAAGGAGCGGCACACAAGGCAATGCGTCAGGCACTGGGCAAGGCGCGTTTCGGTTTCATCGATAGCCGGAGGCATATCGGGGAAATGATACTCGGGGAAGACTTTTACGGCTCACAAGGCGAACATTATTTCTGGCCCAAGGAATATTCAAGCGCGAAGACGGCACAGAAACGCATCGGGAAACTGGAGGCAGCCGGAATGCGCTGTGAACTGACAGGCTGCAACGGCGGATACATACGTCTGCTCGGATATACCCCGGAAACGGAAAGCAGTCTGGAACGGGAAAGACAGGAATATGCCACGGCATACCGCACATGGCAATCAAGACAGAATTTGAAAACAACTTAAATCAAAATTTATGGATACGGAAAAATTGAACAAATGGTGGTACTCGTTGCCGGAAGAAATCAGAAAAAAACTATATGTACAGGAAGGTACCGATGTATGGAATGACCTTGACATGTCGGCACGGGTTGCCATGTTCCGGTATTGCCGGATGAAAATATTCGGGATAGGGAAAAACGGGGATATGGAACGGTCACTGCTTATCGAAACGGTATGCGGACTGGCGGATATCGCCCTTGTAAAAGAGAACGGTCTTCCACTTGAGGACATGTGCGATGACGAGGGCGAATTCCTTGAAGAATATCAGGATCAGTTCAACACGGTTTATGACCGTTATGAGGCGGTGCTGGCAAACATGGACTGGACGAACTGTTGTACCGACATGGAAATATCCGTCCGGGAAATAATTGAGCAGCTGGAAAAAACAGGCTACAGCCGGGTGGACATTGATACGGACAGTAGAGCCGCAAAGACTTTCTACACCTACCGTGGCGGACTTCATATCAACGGTACGGAAAACCTGTCATTCCATATCGTATCTCCGCAGGACAGTCTCGGACTGGGACGGTTTGCAATATGCGCCACCCGGAACGGGGAAAGCTCACAGCTGGGGACAGACCAAGCCCCGTTCTTTTTCCGGCGGCTGTTCGCCTTCCTCAAAGGTGAGAAAAAAGAGAATGAGATAATAGATGAAATATGTACCGACAGAAAAACAGAATAGAAATATGAAAACAAAAGTATTGAAATACAAGTTTGACGGCAACACCATCGTTGCCCCATACATGGAACTTGAGCCGTATGCGGAGAATGTATTCATCTCGCTGGCAAGAAAAAACGAATACGGAAACGAAAGTGAAGACTGTTTCCATGTAATCTGCAAAATAGGTGATGTCCATTTCTCCTGCGGACAGTATTCACGCAGAACCCTTGACAAGGAGGGGCACCGGGAAGAAGCGGCGACCTATTGCAAGAACTGGATTGAAAACACCCTGAAGGATGCGGAGGATGGAAAAATCATCCCCCTCTTGTCTGTCCATGTATTCAATGCCCTCGGTCTTGACTCCACCCCTTTGATACAGGCCCGTGAGGAATATGCAAAAAGGCAGGAAGAAAAGCGGCTGGAACGGAAAAGAAAAGAAGAACTGGAAAGAAAGGAGAAAGAAACCCGATGGCAACAGCTGCTTGACGAGAACAAGCGGAAATTCCTGAACGGTGAGAAAATAACAGCAGAAATGTTTCTTGAAATCACCGGAAGGGACGGCTTTGACATCCATATCAGAACCAAAGGGACATTCAACAGGCATGTGGCAGCAATCGACAGGAACGGAACCGTCAGTTTCCGAAAATGCAAAGGCCGCCGTACTCCCGACTTCACCGGATGCCATAAGGCTGTAGCCGACTATCTTGATTTCCTTGCCGGAAATGAAATCAGCCAATAAAATCCAAAGCGGTAACAGCCATCCTATGCAACTGTTACCGCTATTATCTGAATTTTACAGCTTCCTGTTCAGTACCATCGCCAAGGGATAGATAAACTGGTTATAGACCTTGAGCTTCTTCAGATCCAGCACATACCCTGCATAGGGATTGGTACAATCCGAATAGAAAAACACGTCTGTAAAACCCGCATGTTCCTTTATGATTTCACCTTCCAGGGGAATCTCGTCCACATCAAACTCTTCCAGAGGCAGTTCCTCCAGGCGGGCATGTTCCCCATTGCCCAACACATTGAGGTTACGGTTGAACAGCACGTATCCCTGCTTACTGTAATCCACACGCATACCATACGGACGCTCCACAAGGAAAGCATCCGCAGCTTTCTTTATATATTCTTCCATGATTTTTCAAATTAGGATTTGCAAAAGTACACCATTCCTTTGTCAAAGACGAACAAATCAATAGGTTTCTCACCGACATAGCTGCAAGAAAATACGACGCCACACAACCTGTATATTTTATTTTCCTCCAGCAAAGGTAGTCCCGTGTCCAACGTACCCGGACAAGGTCAGGCCCCTATGGGGTTGGCTGAAAGAAAATCATCCTCGCCGGTGGCTGCGGTATTTTCTTTCGCCAAACCTTGCGGGTACGGTCACGGGACAGTCAGGCAGGCGAAAAATAAAAAATACCGGCTCCCGAAGCCGGACGTGTTTAACAGATAAAATACAATGAGTCATGAAAATCCTGAATGAAGAACATTTCCAGAATGTAAAGCGTTACGCCGAATCCATCGGTGACACCTCACTCCAGAACTGTCTGGACAGACTGAAAAAATGGGAGGAGAATCCAGACCATCCAAGCGAAATCTCGCTCTATTATGATCATGCCCCGTACTCGTTCGGCTTCACGCAACGCTATCCCGACGGAAGCATCGGCATCGTGGGCGGTCTGCTCTACCACGGAATACCCGACCAATCCTTTGCTGTGACACTTGAACCGTTCCACGGATGGCAGATACATACCTGAAAAAAGATAGACAATCATAGTATTAACTTTATAAAATTCAAGATTATGGAAGCAATGGCAGTATTGAAAAAACAACAGCAGTTTGATTTTCAGAACAACGGAATCGAAGTAATGAACTTCGAGACTCTCCAGCGTACCTACAAGGAAAATGATATCTACGGCAAGCCAGTCCAGGGCATTTATCACTACCAGGTCCTACAGCGTATGATGGACATCTGCGAGAAATACAACCTCGATTACGAGGTGGAAGAAATCTTCGCGGCACAGAACAGGAACAAGACACAGCCGGGAGTAAGCATTCTCCCGCAGGTGGAACAGACACTTGGTGAAAAAGCAGTGGAAGCCCACATCCTCCGACGCATCTTCGCTACCATCCGTATCAAGGACTGGGAAACGGACGAGCTGACAACAACGCTGGTCGTCGCCTACCATCAGGACGGCATACAGGCTGCCATAGGCCCGTGCGTGAAAGTATGCCATAACCAGTGTATCCTCTCGCCGGAAAGGAGCATCTGCAATTACGGAAAGAACAAGGTGACAACGGAAGGGGTATTCGAGACGGTGGACGGATGGCTGGCAAACTTCGAGGTGAACATGAACGAGGACATCGCAAGGATTCAGCGACTGAAACGCAGAATCGTCTCACTGGAGGAAGTATATATGTATATCGGACTGCTGACAGCGTTGCGTGTCTCCCATGACAGTTCGGACAGGAACCTGTCATCCTCCGTGGAAACTTACCCGCTGAACCAGAGCCAGATTTCCATCTTCACGGAAGAGGTGCTGAAACTGGTCCGCGAAAAGGGACAGGTTACCGCTTGGGACTTGTATAATGTAGCGACTGAGATATATAAGCCAGGCAGAACGGACTTCCCGGCACTAATTCCACAGAACGGAGCTATGGCAGAACTCCTGCTTTCCCGTCTGCCCGCAGAGGTGGAAATACAGGATGCCGTTCTGGTAGGCTGAACGGCTACAGAATGAAATATTCATATTATTTTTGCATAGAAACAAACCAATGACATATCAACAACCCGGACAGGCGTTCATAACCGACGCCTGTCTTTACTATATAATCTTAACAATATGACTTGGAAAAAAGCAAATATCATCATAGACGGTCAAAAAATGGAAGTTCCGGCTCCCGACATCATATCGGCAAGCCGCAGCACGGACATCCCGGCATTCTATGCGGACTGGTTCTTCCATCGGCTCGAAACCGGCTATTCCGTGTGGAACAACCCGTTCAACGGAAAAAAGAGCTATATCTCTTACCGGAATACAAGATTCATAGTGTTCTGGTCGAAAAATCCCAAACCTCTTCTTCCTTATCTGCCGATCCTGAAAGAAAAAGGTATCGGCTGCTATATCCAGTTCACTTTGAATGATTATGAGGAAGACGGACTGGAAACCGGTGTCCCTCCGCTGACAGAACGTATTGCAACATTCAGGACTCTTTCAGATATATTGGGTAAAGAAGCCGTAATATGGCGATTCGATCCGCTGATACTCACAGACAACATATCCGTGGATACTCTGATTGAAAAGATCGAACGTGTAGGAACGGAGATACACAATTGTACGGAAAAGCTGGTTTTCAGTTTTGCAGACATAGACTCGTACAGAAAGGTCAAAGCCAACATGACAGACAGCGGAATCCCGTATCATGAATGGAATAAAGGAAAAATGGAGGAACTTGCCGGAAAACTGACGGTACTGAACCGTAACAGAGGATGGAATCTGGAGTTGGCTACCTGCGGCGAAAATCTGGATCTTGGCAAATACAGGATATCCCGTAACCGCTGCATCGACGGTGACCTGATAGCACGTCTGGCATGGAAAGACAAGGAGTTGATGTCCGCATTGGGAGTCACCATACAGGAAATGCCGTCTCCAGCCTTTTTCGACATGAATGACCTTCCTTACGGTGCTGTGCTTCTCCCTGGCAACAAATACTTCGTCAGCAATCACAAAAAGGATCCGGGACAACGTGCCTCATGCGGATGTATGGCAGCCAAGGATATCGGGGAATACAATACCTGCCCTCATCTCTGCGAATATTGCTATGCAAATTCAAGCAAAAAATCGGCAATCATGAACTGGGAAATGCACCGGCAGAACCCTATGGCAGAAACGATAACCGGAAAGTAGAACAACAGACGAGGAAGAAACTGACAGTCAAAAGACTGAAAGATTCTTCCTCGTTTTTTTACTCTTCGAAGAGCAGCATATATTCCACCTTCCTTCTTCGTTCAATACTCGGAACTACTTTGCCTTTGTAACATCGGAAAGAGACATACTCCTTATAGATATTCCGGTCTCCGGCCTCCAGCTTCTTGACAAGAGTACTCTTGGGTATTTTCTTGCTGCCTAAAAGCCGGTACGGACCGACATTATAGGCAAGCGTGGCCAGCAACAATTATCCAAACCAAAATATTATCCCAACTTGACTTTTTACTATATTGAATATCAGTAAATTGTTATATTTTGGTAGCAGATAATAAAGAGTGATTGTTCCATTATTCAAGAACAGTCACTCATTTAT